>Ga0268262_10000769_pt1 | contig 41669 bp, 26 predicted proteins | sample TergutNc150P3_FD_190354 | JGI IMG/M metagenome (GOLD analysis project Ga0268262, IMG submission 190354) | Nasutitermes corniger P3 segment gut microbial community from laboratory colony in Florida, USA - Nc150 P3 (SPAdes) (version 2) | ecosystem: Host-associated > Arthropoda: Insects >...
TGTTCAAGCGATCCCGCGTATGCCGCGCGATAGGAAAAATCATCCTGAGTACGAGTAAACAAATCTAACGGAGTTTCTTGAATATCGTATATCTTTCTCCGTAAATCAATGGTAATATCTATCGGCCGTCTATCACGTATCGGCGTGATGACGCACAAATCAATATCGCTATCGGGGGTCTCGTCTCCCCTCGCGTAAGAGCCGAACAGGATGATTTTGGTTACGATCCCTGTTTCGACCAGCGTACCCACGATTTTGTCGAGTTCGGTTTTAACTTTTTGGTTCATATCGGCACGTCCTTCTGGTTATACCGTATATAATATAATAAAAAACGGCGCGTATCGGTGAAAATTTTTGTATATTTAGCGGCGGGATTTATTATATTAACGGGGTAACCGGCAACCGACAACCATCAACCACGGCCGCCATGCTGAACCTAACTTTCGCCCCGTCCGCCGACATACTCGCTCCGTTGGCCAAAGACCGGATACTCGGCGCGTGGCGCGATCCGTTCGACCCGCCGGCCGTGGTCGTCCCCAATCCGGCGGTCGGGAAGTGGCTGAGCGTCAAACTGGCGGAGGATCCCTCTATCGGGTGCGTCGCGAACGCTCGGATGCTGACGCTTGAGCGATTTCTGTGGGACACGCTCGAAGCCGACGGCGATACGATCCTGATAGACGCGGAGCATCTGTCTCAAATCGTTTGCGCGCTTTTGGACGAAGGGACGCTCGAAGGCGGCGTCTACAAGCCGCTCAGGGAGTATCTGTACGCCTACGGCGTCAACCGCCGCATTGACCCCATAAAGCGCGTGCAGCTCTCCGCCCGCATCGCCCGTCAGTTTTTGGAGTACGAGTACAACCGCCCCAGCGTTTGGAGCGAAGAGGCGGCGCGGTGGGGCCGCCACGGCATCGACGCAAAGTGGCTGCTGGGGAAGGAGTACTTCGAGGGGCGCGAACACGAGGCTTGGCAAACGGATCTGTACCGCCGGACATGCGAATGCCTCTCGAAAAACGCGCCGCCGCGCCGCACGACGCTGCCGCACCTGTACAGGCGCAGACGCGAGGAATGCGCTAAAGATAAACGTCCGTGGTGCGACGCGGGTTCCAACGGTCAAATAATCCTCTTCGGCGTATCGAAGATAAGCCACTTCCACCGCAACACGCTGGTCGAAATATCGCAGTCGGCGGGGACAGACATGCACGTATTCTTGACAAACCCGTGCGCAGAATTTTGGGAGGACGTGGACACGAGCCGACGGACGCGCGCGCCGCGCAGACGGTGGAGCAGCGACTCGCCGTCCGAGGTCGCGGGAATAACGCCTGTTAAGCCGGAGGACTACGACAAAGACAGACTCGACAGATTCGCGGACGACGAAGACCACGCGCTCTTGAAGCTGTGGGGCGCGGCGGGAAAAGAGAATATCTTCCTATGGTGCCCGCAGGCTCAGTGGAATTTCGAGTATCATGACGGGATCGGCGATAACGATATTAATACAGACGGCATATCCGCCGACCGAAATACGACGCTGCTCCACGCGATACAGAAGTCTCTGCTGTCACGCAACAACAAATTGGATTTCATCAATACATCGCCGCAAGAGAACAAAGACCGTTCGCTGCAAATTTTGGCCTGTCCCGATCTAAGCCGCGAGGTGGAGGAAGCGCGCGAGCTTATTTTGGATATGGCGAATGAAAACGCGATACGAAGTTTCAGCGACGTCGCGGTCTATATGCCCGACCCGAACAAGTACGCGCCGTATATACAGCGCGTTTTCGGAGCGTATCCGCGCAGCCATCCCGAGTACATACCGTTTACCGTGCTCGGCGCTTCCGGCGGTTCAAGCCTTACCGCCCGCGCCCTCTCGGCCCTTCTCGGCATTGCGGGCGGGGAGTTCAACAGAGCGGCGATCTTCGAGCTGTTGGACAATCCCGTCGTGCGGGAGAGCCGGGGATTTTCCTACGGCGATCTGGAACAGTGGGAGGAGTGGGCCGAGAGCTACGGCATGTTCAGGGGATACAACGCGGAACAGCGCGCGCTCATGGGCGACAAGGGCGGCGCGGTTGCAAACGATCATACGTTCGAGCACGGAATGCGGCTCGCGGAGGAGAGCGCGGAAATGATCGAAGAGGGGGCGCGGCGGCGCGCGGAACTCTTTATGTCGCTGCTTAAAGAGCTAAGCGACCTGTCCGCGTTCTTTTCCGCAAACAACGGGCGGCTCAACATTCATGAGGCGGCGGAGACCGTCAGGCGGGCGGTTTGGCTGTGGCTCGGGCATATCGGCGTCTCCGCGGACGCGGCGGCGGAGACGCGCGTCCGCCGCGACGCTCTGAACGGATTGGCGCGGATAGAGTTGCAGAATACATGCGCGGGGCGTACCGAGATATCGAAGGAAGAGTTTTTGACATTGGCGCGTGATTGCGCCGCAGGGGAACTGACCGCCCCGTCCGCCGCCTGGCGCGGGGTCACCTTCGCGCCCCTGCGGGCCTCCATGACGCTCCCCCACCGCGCCATATTCGTCATGGGGCTCTGCGCCGCAGAATTCCCCGGGACAAACGAGGCTCCCAGTTGGGATCTGCTGCCGAGCAAGCGGATAGTGGGCGACTCCGACAGAGTGCGGGACAACCGCTTCGCGTTTTTGGAACTGATCCACGCGGCTAAAGAGCGGCTGATACTCTCCTACAGAGCCCGCGACATGCAAAAGGACGAAGAATTGCAGCCGTCGAGCGTCGTATCGGAGTTGGAAGAATATCTCATAGGGCAGGGCGTGGTTGACGGCGCGGGAAATTCGCGGAAGTGCTCCGCGCGGCGGGAGATACCGTGGGTCGCGCACGAATCGCTGAACAAGGCGAGAGAGGCGGGACGCAAACACGGGTCGTGGGACAAGGAACAGAGGATATTGGCGGCGGAGAGCGTTAAGGAGAGGGTCAGGCGGCGGCGCGATCTGTCCGTCAACCGCGCTTCGCCGCCGCATGCCGACCCGCCCGCGAAAACCGCCGACCTTTGGGCGTTAAAGAAATTCCTCTCCAACCCGTTCGAGTACCATCTCAGCATGACGTTGGGAATACGCGACGACGACGATACGGGCGACATGACGGCTACGGACGAACCGCTCGATTCGGGGCGCAAAATATCGTCGCTGAAAAAACAGGTGTGGATAAAAATATTGAACGCCCTTTTCACAACAGGGGCCGCCGATATCGATACATTCGCGGTTGACGCGGCCGACGACGTTTACGACGGCCACATCGACTCGGGACAGGCTCCGGAGGGGCACGTCTGCCGCATGGAACGCGAGAACCTGACGGATTGGGCGAAAGAGTGCGCCGCCGCCTCGGTCAGGCTGCTCGACAACGACATGTTCCCGAACCACCGATTCGAAGAAAAAAGAGATTCGTTTCTCTCCTGCGGCGATTTCACCGTCAACGTACGCCATGAATTCGCCATAGTCCCGAAGGACGCGGACCGAAACGATAAAATAGGCGTGATCGCGTTCGGCAAAAAGGTAAAACCGTCCGACAACATCAAACTCTGGCTGGACGGGCTGGCGGTTTGGCTTGACGAGACGAGGGAAGGCGGCAAACGGCGGCGGACCGTATTGGTCGGTTTAAGTTACGACGACAGACATCAAGTCAAAAAAAAGCCTATGAGCGTGAAGTTGAGAACGTCGCTTATGAACGCGGACGGCGGAAGACTGCACGATACCGAGAAATGGCTCGCCGACATGCTGACGCAGATGCTTATCGACAAGCGTTGCGAACATCTGCCGTACGACGCGATAAACAATATCGAAGAATTAACCGCCGCGTCGCTTAAAGATTATCTCGCCGTCAAATACACGGCTTACACGGACGGATTCGATTTGACGGACGCGGAACCGCCTGACATGGACGACGGCGAACTGCGGGAACTCGCGGAAAACCGATACGCGCCCATACTGAACAAGTGGATACATACCGAAGAACAGGAGGCGGACAATGAGCGGTGACATCGCAATCTCGTCCGCCGACGGCGTCGATCTGACGCGGCACGGCGTAATAGAGGCGCACGCCGGCACGGGAAAGACGCACACCATCGTCAACCTGGCTCTGCGCATGATCGAACAGACCGAGAGCCGCGGCAAGGGCGGCGGCAGGTACGTCCACCTCGGCAGCGTACTCTTGGTCACATACACGGAAAAGGCCGCCGGAGAACTCAAAAAGCGCATACGCGAGGGCATAGCGGCGCAGATAAGCAAATACCGCGCCGACCGCGAAAAACACGTCTTAACCGCGCATTTGGAAGACTGCCTGAACAACATGCACGAGGCGTTTATAGGGACAATACACTCCGTATGCCTGCGGCTTCTGCAAACGTGGCCGTTCGAGACGGGCGTGCACTTCGACACGGCGATGATCGAGGACGACGGCGAAGGGGCAGACGCGGCGATGCGCGCGTCCATGCGGACGGACTGGGAAGACGCGGAGAGCGGCCTCCCGCAGGGGCTCAAAGCGTTGGAAGAAAAAGGCGTGAGGCTTGAAAAGGACAAACATATAAAACTTATAACCGCGACCGCGCTGAAAATCATGCGCGGCGACGGCGCGGAATTGGACGACGCGCCCGCAGGAGGAATGGAGCTTGAAGCGGCGACAGCCAAAGCCCGCGACGCGTCCGACGCGGAATCGGAAGATCTGACGCGGAAACTGCTCTACGCCTTCATCAACCGCGCCGCGAAGAAGCTGGCCGCCAGATACGACGCGCGCAAACGCGAAAACGGGCTTGCGTCATACGACGACATGCTGCGGCTGACGCGCGACGCGGTACGCTCGCGCGACGGGGAGATGCTGAAACGTCTGCGGAAAAAACTGCGCTACGGCATTATCGACGAATTTCAGGACACCAGCCCGATTCAGTGGGACATCTTTCGAAAGATATTTTTGGAAGACGAAGACGGAGCGAAAATATACATCGTCGGCGACCCGAAGCAATCCATATACTCGTTCCAGGGCGCGGACATAAACTCGTACATCTCCGCGAAGAACGCCGTCGCCGCGCGAAACGGGACGGTCTACAGCCTCAAGAACAATTTCCGATCGCTGCCGGAAACGATCGACGGCTATAACGCCGTGCTCTGCGGCGGCGCGGAAAACTGGTTCGCCCCCGACGGCGGCGGCCTCGACATATCATACTCAAAAGCGGACGCCGCGTGCCCGCCGCCGCAGCGCGGAGCCCCGCCGCGCCCGCTTCCGTACAAAGCGGTGCAAGCCGTCGCGCTGACCGAAAAAACGGCGGAGGCCAATCGGAAACTCATGGCCGAAACAACATGCGCCGCGATAAAAAAACTTATCGGCGCGGCCGTATGCATACCCAAAGGCTTAGACTGGGAAGAACACGTTCTCGACTACAGCGATTTCGCCGTCATAACCGAAACCAACGGCTTCGCGAGCCACTTCATCGAGGCATTCAGGAAAAACGGCATTCCATTCGTCAAATACAAGATGGCGGGAGTTTTCGAATCGCCGATCGCCCGCGACCTCATCGCGCTGCTCTCGGCGATCCGCAGAAGACATTCCCCGTCGCGCCGCGTCAAGGCCCTGCTCACGCACTTCTTCAACAAAGACGCGGCCTCCATAACGCCCGAAACATACACCGACCGCTGCCCCGACCGCTTCTGCTCAGGCGACGGCCTCTGCATCGCCCACGCGCTCGACACGTGGGGGACGCTCGCAGACAGACAGCTGTGGGCGCAGCTCTTCAGAAGCATAATCGAAAAAACGGGCGTTCGGCGGAGGCTTATACGACTGTACGACGGCGAAAGAAAACTCGCCGACCTGCGGCAAGCGGCAGACTACTGCGTATCATACCTGCACAGCCGCAACCTGAGCCTCGAAAGACTGATAACGCACCTCGAACGCCTGTACGCCGGAGAAGAAGCGGCGCGGGACGATAAAAACATACACACGCTCGCCACGGAAAAATCAAGCGTGAAGATTCTGACCATGCACGCCGCCAAAGGGCTGGAATTCCCCGTCGTCTTCCTGATGAACCGCGACTCCCCAAAGAACGCGCGATGCCCCGACGCTCTGACGTGGACGGACGCGGACGGGAAAAGGCGCGTCACGCCGTGCCTAAGCGTGAAAGACCTGCGCGAAGGCAAGGGGAAAAACGAAAAAGATCTGGAACCGCTCGAACGATACAGGATAAACCAAGAACGCGAACGCCGCCGCCTATTGTACGTGGCGATGACGAGGCCGCAGATCGCGCTCTTCGCGCCGATGCGCGTCGGGGAGAACAAAGGAAAGACCGACGGCGACATAACGCCGCGCCTGACCGAACTTCTCGAAAGCGGCTCCGCCTCCGTAGAGATATTCAACGCCGAAACATTCGGCGAAGCCGTCGGGCGGGCAAGCCGCGCCGACGTCAACGACGCGCCGCCGCCGCTCGACGACATACCGACGCTTTCGCTGCAAAAGTTCATCGCCGTCGAAACGAGCTATTCGCAAATCAGCGCGGAACTGAAAGAGGCTCCGCGCGACGGCGGCCTTCCCGCGGCGGCGGACGGCGACGGCGGCGACGGCGTTTTGCGGAACGACGAGAGCGGCGGCGAAGACGTTAAAGACGACATCCTGCCGGGAGGACGGGCGACGGGCGACGCGCTTCACCGCGCCATAGACGAACTGATGCGCCTCGACGACGTAAACGCCGCAATCGGCGACGGCGGAACTTTGCGCGAAATCGTAGAACGCCGCCTGAAAAACGGCGGGATACTGGATCTTCCGTCCGTGTCCGACCCGTCCGCCGCCGTCGAAAAAGCGGCGGCGTTAATAAAGACGGCTCTGACGGCCCCCTACCCGATCCCGAACGGCGCGGGCTGCGCCGTCCTCTCCGCCGTCCCCAAATCCGACCGCGCGTCGGAGATGGAATTTCTGATGTCCTGCGACCCGAAAGCGGGCGGCGAACCGTGGGACCGAATCGTCAAAACGAACAACCTGACGCGCGCCGAAACGCCGTACAGAATACGCGGCTTCATGGACTTGGTCTTCCGCCTGAAAAACGACGGCAACCACGCGCACCCGTACCGCTACTACATAGTTGACTGGAAGAGCGACACGCTCGAAAGCTACGATTCCGAATCGCTGCGCCGACACTGCGCCGAACAAAACTACCTTCTGCAATCGCAAATCTACTCCGCCGCGCTCGACAAATATTTGCGCGGGATTCTGGGCGGACGCTACGACAGGGAACTGCATTTCGGCGGCTCGCTATACGTCTTCCTGCGCGGCGGCGCGGGGGTCTTTCTGAACGACGGAAATATTTTTCCGTAAAATTTGACTTGCGCCCCACCAATTTAGTATACTTATTAACAATGACGATCATCTTATTATATACTATAACTTTCTTAAAGGAGCGGGTCGTATGAAAAACTTTGTACGGACGGTAATGTTGTCGGCGGTGTTGTTGACGGTTGGGACAGGCGCGGTCTTCGCGCAGAAGGTGGGCGAAAGCGTCCAATTAGGCGGTCAGACATACCGCGTGGAATCGGTGTCGGGCGGCAAGGTGGTACTGCAACGCTTGCTTGACATTGACGGCGTTTGGTATTCGAAAGGCAGGGCAACGATTACCGTCAGCGGCAATACCGGCGTTTGGACTGATTTCGGCCCTCTTGGCGGCGCATGGCAGGATGCCGCAAACAAAGACCTTCTTAAAATCGGCGGCGTAGTATGGCAGAACATAACAAGTACGGGCGACTTAACATGGTCCGGACAGCAAGTCTGGGTACTGGCTAACGGGAATAACGCTACGGGCATAGCATGGAAAGATCGTGCATGGACTCTAAGCGAAGACGGAAGAACATTAACTATGAGAGAAGGCAATAGAAATCTTGAAACCTTTACAAGGCGGCAATAGAAGCCGTGGCGCGTCGCGTCAAGACCGACAGCCGTTTCCCTCTCCCGTTTCCCGCGTCCCCGTCAAGTCGGCGGGTACGCTGTCCCCTGTCCCGCGTCCCCCGCATTCCCCGTCCGATCCCTGCGGTCGGCGGGGGGTCGGGTCGGGGTCTCTTGTGTCGGGCGGTCGGTGGTCACCGCTGTAGTATTTCATCGACGGTGAGTCCTGTGGCATCCGCGACATCGCCGATACTCATCCCTTTGGCAATGAGCTTGTCCGCGATTTCAAGAGCCTTCTTGCGCTCGCCCTCACTCTTACCTTTACGTTCTCCCACGAGTACGCCCTCGTTCCGCGCGTCCTCAACCAACCAATCAAATCCTGTTTTCAAGGTTTTGTTTCCACCTATTATCACATCTGTAAGATTTCGTCAACGGTAAGTCCCGTAGCTCTCGCTATGGTGTCAACGTCCACCCCCTCTTTTCTAAGTCTCGCCGCGATTTCCAGAGCCTTCTCGCGCTTACCATCGTTCTTACCTTTACGTTCTCCCACGAGTACGCCCTCGTTCCGCGCGTCCTCAACCAACCAATCAAATCCTGTTTTCATGGCAACCGCGTCTCCTTTCATTATAATGTTTTGAAGAGTTTTCTTTATCTCTTGTGATGTCCCGGAAGCGAACATCACCCAATCAACTAATTCGTGTTTATCGTCTTTCGACAAATGCGGCACTTGTTCCGCGCACCATTCTACCAATTCTTTCGGCGACAGCGTCTTCCGCTTTTTGGTCAACGAAAAGGCCGCGTCCAATAGTTTCTGCACCGGCAATATCGCGCTGTCGTCCGTTCGGTTCAGGTCTAACAGAAGATATTCGAAGTCTATGATATTGTTGCCGAATATCTCGTAGTCTTTTGTGTACTCCTTAAACGACCTGACCGCCGTCCACTGCCGTTCTCCATCATATAAGATTATCGGCACAACCGCCGGAAGCCGATAATTTTTGCTTTCTCTTGTCTCTTCCTTTACATTTTTGAACACATCGTTCAGCAATTCGGCCATGTACCTCAACAGTCTAAACGGCATAGTGAAATCAACCGTAGACTGCAATTCGAGCAGCACATAAAAATATACGTCGGTATCGCCTTTCTTCAACTCGTATATCAGGTCAGAATCCAAGTGTCTGTATTCTTGGGTGATATAACTCTTATTGAATTTCTTTATATCGTTAACGGAGATGTCGGCAGTCCACGGCGCGGGGAAGTACTTCTTCAAAAAGTGCAAGAAGTTAGACGCTTTGGACAGTATGTACTTGTAGCCCTCGTCGTGCTTTGGGTTCTGCCCCCCTGCGTCTTGGTTTTCTGCGTCGTCTGTCGCGGCCATTTGGCTACGGTCTCCGGTATTAGATTCGGCGCGGGATTGCGCCTATTGTTATTAATATATATTACGGGCGTGGCGGCGGCAAGTTTTTTTTCGCTGGACGCGCTCGACTGACCGTCCCCCCGCGTCCCCGTCCTGTCGGCGGGTACGCTTTCCCCTGTCCCCCGTCCGAATCCCGCCCGTAATATTAATTTGACTTCGGCCGCCGCCGAATATTATCTTTATATATAAACGTCCAGAAAGACGGGGTGGAATTGTATGCAGCCTGACATGCCCAAAGACTTGGCCGCCTATCGTTTGGAACAGGCGGAGGAATGTTTGCAAGGCGCGGAAAGCGGTATGTTCAAAGCGTTATGAAATTTCTGCATCTATCCGATCTGCACATAGGCAAAAACGTGAACGGCTTCTCAATGCTTGAGGAGCAGCGGCGCGTGTTCGGGCAAATTATAGGGCACATACGCTCCGAGCGTCCCGCCGCCGCGCTGATCGCGGGCGACGTGTACGACCGACCCGCTCCGAGCGCGGAGGCGGTGCTTCTGTTCGACGACTTTCTCACGGATCTCGCCGCGGAGGGGGTCGCGGTCATGGTTATCGCGGGCAACCACGACTCGCCGGAGCGGTTGGGTTACGCGGGGCGGCTTCTCGCCGACAGAAATCTGTTTATATGCGGCGCGTTCGACGGCGTTATGCGCCGCGCGGTTCTGTCGGACGAATACGGCGACGTGAATTTCTGGCTGCTGCCGTTCGTCAGGCCGATTTCGGTTAAGGGGTTCTTCGAAGAGCGCGAGATTTCCACGCACGGCGACGCTGTGGCGGCGGCGGTCGAGGCGGCGGGAATCGACCGCTCCGCGCGCAACGTGCTCGTCTCCCACCAGTTTTACGCCGCGTCGGGAACCGATCCCAAGGAGACAGCCAACGCGGGCGGGCTTGACGCGATCGACGCAAGCGTCGTCGAGATGTTCGACTACGCCGCGCTGGGGCATCTGCACGGCTGCCGAAGCGTCGGCGCGGAAAACCGCCGCTACGCGGGGTCGCCGCTCAAATACTCGTTTTCCGAAATCGGACACAGCAAATCCGCAACCCTCGTGGAACTCCGCGAAAAGGGAAATCTGTCGATCTCCGCGCTGCCGCTCGTACCGCTGCACGATATGCGCGAGATTAAGGGGACGCTCTCCGAATTGACAAGCGCGGGCGCGGCCTCCGCCGCCGACAAAAACGACTATCTGCGCGTCGTGCTTACCGACAAAGAGGGCGAGACTGCCGACCCGATGGGAAAACTCCGCAGCGTTTATCCCAACGTGATGTCGCTCGCGTTCGAGAACGCGGACGCGGATATATACGCCGTCGGAACAAACGCGGATTTGGAGCGCGTATCGACGCTGCCGCCGTACGACTTGTTCCGCGAATTCTTTTTCGACGCGAACAAATACGCGATGAGCGTCGAACAGGCCGCCCTCGCGAAAAAACTTATGGACGGAGAGTCTGCGGATGAAGCCGATTAAACTGACGGTAAGCGCGTTCGGCCCCTACGCGGGCGTAGAGACGCTCGACTTCTCAAAACTCGGCGAAAGCGGCCTGTACCTCATCACGGGCGACACGGGGTCGGGCAAGACCGCGATATTCGACGCAGTCTCTTTCGCGCTCTTCGGGGAGGCCAGCGGGTCGGGGCGCGACAGGTGTCAGACGCTGCGCTCCGACTTCGCGAACGACGGAGCGAAAACTTTCGTCGAACTCGACTTCGCGTCGGGCGGCGGAACGTACCGCGTAAGACGCGAGATAAAGAGGACGGGCGGGCAAGACGCAAGCCTTAAACTCCATGACGGCTCGTTCCTGAGCGGCGTGCGCGAAACCAACGACAAGATAACGGAAATCGTCGGGCTGAGCCGCGATCAGTTCGCGCAAATCGTGATGATAGCGCAGAACGATTTCCTGCGTTTTTTGCAGAGCGGCACGGACAAACGCGTGGAAATTCTGCGGCGGATTTTCAATACGGCCGCGCTGAAAAACTTTCAGGAAAGCCTCAAACGGCACGCGAAGACGTTGGAGGCCGAACTGACGGCGGTCCGCCGCGATTTCGAACGGCGCGGCGCGGATCCGTACAAACGCGAAGAGAAATTCGCCGAGTGGGAGGAGCGTATAAAGGCCGACGGTCTGACGATCGCGGAGTACGACAGACGGATCGCCGAACACGCGGCAAAGAAGACGGACGTTGACCGAAAGACGGCGGTCGCGGAAAGTTCGGCAAAGCTGTTCGCCGACCTCGACAGAACGAACGCCGCGCTGACGGCGCATCAGGCCGAGGCGGAGATCATGGAGCGGCTGTCGGAAAAGCGCGGACGCGGCGAGACCGCCCTGCGCAAGGTCAAACCGTCGGCGGACAAAGCGGCGGAGACCGCCGAACGATACGGCGCGGCGCGGAAATCCCTCGAAGACGCGGAAACGAAAGCGGACGCGGCGCGAAAAGAATCGGAAGCCGCGAAAACGGAACTCGCGTCGCTGCAACCCGTCGAAGAAGCGCAAAGCGAAGCCGACAAAACAAGACGCGAATGGGAAACGGCGGCGGACAAATTCAAGAAGCTGGAAACGCTGCGGGCGGAATACGCCGAGATCGTCAAAAAAAAACAAAGCCTCAAAACGCTGCAAGCCGAATTCGAGAGTTTGAACGCGGACTTCAATCGGCTCGACAACGAGCATAAATCGCTGAACGAATCTTTCCTGCGCTGCCAGGCGGGAATAATCGCCTCCGAACTGACGGACGGCGAACCGTGCCCCGTCTGCGGCTCGGCGGAGCATCCCGCCCCCGCGAAACCCGCGGACGGCGGAACGACCGAGGCCGCGCTCAAAAGCGCGAAAGCGGCGGCGGACAGGGCGCGGAACGGGCGCGACCGAAAGAGCGGCGAATGCGCGACGCTGAAGAGCGAGATCGAAACGCGCGGAAAACGCTTTATGAGCGACCTTTCGGCGGTCGTCCCGAACGTCGAAAAAAACACCGTCGGAGAATCGCTGAAAGAGGAGTTCGAAAGGGCGCGGCGCGGCGCGGAAGAATCGGCCGCCCGCAGGCGGACGGCGGAGAGAAATCTCGCCGAACTCGCCGCGCGGCGGAAAAAAGCGGAGGATCGGCACATTAACGCGGAGGCCTCGCGCAAATCCGCGTCAACCCTGACGAAAGAGCGCGGAGAGCACGAAGCCGAACTGAAAGACGCGTGCGCCGAAGCGCGGACGGAATTCGCAAATTCGCTGAAAGCGAACGGGTTCGCGGACGAAGCGGAATACGCCGCCGCGCTCGTCACGGAGGAGACGCTCGCCGATATGACCGAACGGATCGCCGAATACGAGAAAAACGGAGAGCGGCTGCGGCGCGACCTCGAACGGCTCGAGAGCGGAACGGCGGGCGCGGAGAGACCCGACATGGAAAAACTGAACGCCGAAAGGAACGCGGCGGCGAAGGCGATCGACGGATTGAACAAGGAGCGCGACGCGGTCGTGGCCGGCCGCCGCCAGACCGAGGCCGCGCTCGAAGATTTGCGCCGCAGCGCGGAGGCGTTCGTTAAGCTCGACAAAAAATACGCCGCCGCGAAACATCTCTCCGACACCGCGAACGGGCAACTCCCCGACGCGGCGGGCGGGCGGATCGACTTCGAGACCTACGCGCAGGCGGCGTACTTCGACGGCGTGCTCGCCGCCGCGAATCTGCGCTTAGGCCTGATGAGCCGAAACCGCTACAAACTGCTGCGGAAAAAAGAGGGCGGGGACAAACGCTCCAAAACAGGCTTGGATCTGGAAGTGTCGGACGCGTACACTGGCAAGCGGCGCGACGCGAAGAGTCTGTCGGGCGGCGAGTCGTTCACGGCCTCGCTGTCGCTGGCCCTCGGACTGTCCGACGCGGCGCAGCGGAACGCGGGCGGGATACGCTTGGACGCGATGTTCATCGACGAGGGCTTCGGCACGCTCGACGCGGAAGTGCTGGAACTCGCGGTCGGAACGCTCTCAGGCATGGCCGCGAACGGCCGCGTCATAGGAATAATCTCGCACGTCGAGGAGCTTCGCGGACGCATAGAAAAACAGGTGCGCGTGGAAAAGACGGCGCGCGGGAGCGGCATAACCCTGACGGCATGACGCGCCCCGCCGCCGTCAAGCCGTCAAAACCGCGTCTTTAACGCAGCGGACGGAAAACCCGTTGCTCTTGCCCGCGTAATGCAGGGCCGCCTCTTTGTTGTCGCCGCTGTAATCGCTTATTATTATGGAAGCCGCGTTGTCCGAGTGCTTCGACTCTTTGTTCGTCCACCAGCAGCCGCACATCCCCGCGCCGTGGAAACCTTTGACGGAACTGTCGTATTTGCCGCCCGGCAGAGCCGCGAAACCGTAATGGTCGGAGCCGCCGCCCGCGTCCCAGCCGCTTTTCGCTTTCAGCGGGGCGGAGGAATTCGTCCTCATTATCAAATTCTTCCACTCCCCGAAGGTCGGCAGATGCCAACCCTTCGGACACGCCGCCGCCGCCGCGCTCCAAGTGTAGAGCCTGCCCCATTTTTCGGCGTTCGCCACGTCGCCGCCGTAAATCCACGAACCCTCGTCCGTCTCGTAGTTCAGGTTTTCGGCCGTCCATATATAGCGGCTGATCCTTACCGTCCGATACGTCTTACCGTCCCGTCCGTCGGTGAACGTTCCCGTTTCGTTTTCCACTCTACCGCCCCCTTTCCGCTTGGCGGGACCCTCCCCGCCTGTTTCGGCCGATGCGTCCGCCGCCCGTCGGTCTGTTCAGTATTGCATATCGATAATATATATTCCGGCGCGCTAAAGAAGCGGTTTTATCGGCGGAGCCGCCCAAACGCGAGCATAGCTTGCCAATATGCGCGGCGCGTTTCAGGCTCGGCGTTATGGCCGGCCCGCCGACGCGGGAGGTTGCCGGGCGATCCGCCGACGGATCGATCAGCGGTTACCGCCAGGTCAAAAGTTTTTCGCAAAATTTTATTTGCTATTGACTTTTTCGGGCGAATATATTATCTTATTATTAATGCGGTCGACAGAGCATCCGGCCATCGCTGGGTTTTGAAAGCTATTAATTTTGGCTATGACTTTTTGGGCCCTGATATCGTTTCCGTCTACATTCGAAAGCGTTGAATGGATTGAAACGAAATTCAGGGCTTTCTTTTTGTCAACCCATCTAAGTAAGTCATTCTTAGTAAAAAACCAGTCAAACACATCGCCGACCTTATCCTTTGGAAAAATCGTCCTTATGCTATTCACACGCACATTTACTTTCCGATTCTTTTTAAGCGTGTAAACTCGCATAACTACTAAAAAATTATGTCCATTATGCTGCAAATCAATAAGAATACGTTTGCCACCAACGGTATTAAAGCCATCATCAAACACCGCAATAGGATTGTTCATTGCGTTTGGCAAGTTCATAATACAAAACATATCAAAAGGATGATTTTCATGGTATCCCACACTCGATTTCTTAAACAATATCCCAGATTCCAATTCCATAGATAAATCTTCAACTCCCGCCGCCAACAGTATGATTCCAGGCCGCCCTAACTGATATACGTGGCCTATCGGCAACGTACCGTCTATTTGCTTCTGTAATTCTTCATTGAAAACCTTGTTTATGCGGTCTGTCATACAAGCCTTTTTATCCGTTCTTTATGCTTATAATATATATTATGCCCGAATCAAACGCACAAAAAATGTTAAAAGGGCGGGTGAACGGCCCCCCGCCGCTCCCAACCGACCCTCCGACTTTGTCATTTTGCGAATTGCAAAAGGCATAATTCTTCCTTGTTTTGTCATTTTTAAAAATAAAGAGAGAGAATTTTTTCTCTCGGATGACGCGTAGATATAAGATAATGACAATAGGGATGAAAGTCAATAGGTAGAATAAAAAAAATTAATTTTTTTATAGGCGGAGTTGGATGCCGATAGTTAATGTTTGGGGATTTCAGTATAGATTAGCCCCGTCGCGGGTGGGCGGCGGGGATTTTCGGTGGGTCGGCTAACGGCTGTTTTGTTACGCTTGCGTCATGAAATCCCTTATCAATTTCGCGATTTCAACAAACACGTCCTTATGCTGTTCAACGATGCGTTTATCTATCGGTAATATACGCATACCGTCTCCTTCCGGCAACGTGCACGAAATATTGTTTTTGTCTAAAAGCGCTTTCACTTCACCTTTTTTTCCACTATCCAAAGGAAAGTACATCGAAGATGTCTTTCTGTTTTTGCAAATACGAATGCATCTCTTAGTTGAAAAAGTAATGTCAATACACCTGCTTCTTTTAAACCTCAAATCAGGTTTTTCAAACACCCCCGCTCCAGAAATAACTTCGAACAAACTGTCGGCTGTTTCCACAGACCACTTAGACCTGCCTTCCCACATCTCGCGCGTCCACGTCTCCTGAGTACTGTCGTCAGGTTCGTCCTCTTCTTCTCTGATCTCGTCCTTAACGTACTTGCTAACCAACTTACCGCCAAACTCCTCACAAGTCGACTTTATCCCATCCAACGTAGTCGGATTTAAATCGAACCACTCCCCGCCTTTGCGTGATTGATTCAAAAGACCTTGCAACAACTGTTCAATTTTCTTGAATTTTCCGTCACCAAACTCGTACGCGAAGTCAACCTCGAACTCGCACGGCATCTTTAACCCCAAACCGTAATATCTATCCTCCACAGTTTTGGCGGTTATACCGATTTTGTAGGTCTTACAGCCCTCTTCTTTGGCTTTTGGATTCTGTATCCAATCGTTGTGCACCACGTAAACAAGTCCGCTATCCATTTTATTTGCTCCCTTTCGTTGATATTTTTGTTTTTACAGGTTCAGAACAACCGCGAACCCATACCTATATAAAAGATAATATATGGGATTTCAAATGTCAAGAAAAAAATATTTTTTTTATTTTCGAGCGTCAGTTTCGGCGGTTACGGTCTTCGGTCGCTAAAATTTTTAAAAAAACTCTTGATTTTTCGTGAAAAAATTGTATGATTAACAGATTTCGGCGTTTTTTCGGGCTTGGATCGCCGAAATTTTTAAAAAAACTCTTGATTTTTCGCGAAAAAATTGTATGATTAACAGATTTCGGCGTTTTTTCGGGCTTGGGTCGCCGAAATTTTTAAAAAATCTTGATTTTTCGTAACAAAATTGTATGATTATAGGTTTACGTGTTGTCGGGTCGGCTTGTTAGCGTCCAATCTGCCGTCTCGGAGTATATATCGGACCTTTTCGTCGTCGCGCGAGACTTTTTCCAAATCCGTTTCGGAGATAACGCCGCTTAACTGTTGAATAAGCGGTGGATATTTTTCGGTCGAGGTATGTTCATCTTCCATAATGTATTAAAATAATATTTTTTACACGCCATGTCAAATTTTTTTGGTTTTCGCTATTTTGTGTGAGTAGGCAAAAAAGCCTTAAAATCAAATCTTTTTTAGACGAAGCCTTCGGCTTCATAGATAAATGCGGGGCTAAACCCCGCATTTTCAATCAAAATCAAAGTCAAAAGACTTTGACGTTATCTGTTGACTGAAGTTCGGAGGTTGTGTTATGCCCGCGCCTTTAACTCTTTTACAAATCTCGCGACTTCAATAAACATGTCCTGGTGTTGTTCAACGAAAGCCTTATCTTTTATTAATATGCGCACACCTTTGTCACCTTCTAATTCAAATGGATAACGTTCGTTTTCTAAGAACTCTGTCAACCTAGGCAACTTATCCTCATTCACGTAAATAAGCAACAGAGACACGCCTCCCCTGTTCATAAAATTAAAATAGGTATTATTCTTATCTTGTTTCTTAAAGACAATACGCTTTTCATAGCGTACGTCAAGATCGTCAATCGCCCCTGATTTAGAAATCAAATCTTTCAAATATTCGGCTATTTCCCTCAGAGGCCTATTCTCTTCTTTTTTCCAGTCCTCTGCGCACTCCTCTTCCGTATACTCATGACGAGTACGAGCAACAGATTCTTCCACTTCTTTTTCAACCTCTCTCTGAACTTTGGTGGTAATCAACTTACCGCCACACTTTTCACATACCCACTTTATCCCCTCCAACGCTTTCTCATTTAAATCGAACCATTCCCCGCCTACGCGAGATAGATCAAGGACAGATTGCAACCCTTTCTCAACGTCGTGATATTGTTCGCTGTTAAATTCGTACGCAAAATCGCATATAAACTCGCTCGGCATCGTTAATCCCACCAAGTCATAAGAACTAGTCGGCATCTTCCCATCCATCTGAGAATATCTCTTACTCACAGAATGCTTAGTTTTGCCGATCTTGTAGGTCTTACAGCCCTCTTTGGCTTTGGGATTCTGTATCCAATCGTTATGCACAACGTAAACCAGCCCGCTCTCAGTCTTATTCGCTCCCTCAAACCCGTTTTCCATCTTATTTGCTCCATATTAGTTAATGTTTTATTTTTATTGGTTCTGATTTAACTATACCGCTACTTAGTTTGCAACACAGCCCGCGCAGTCACAGGTATATTTGCGATAATATCTCCGCCCGTTTCCTCGCGCCACTCTTCCCACTCAGGCCATTGCTCCTTTATCTCCTCGATCGTGCGCGGCGGCGCGACCGTCTCGCCGTATTTTTCCATAACTTCAATGTGGCCTGGCAGCCCCTCGGCGGCGTTCTTAACGGCGACATCGTAAGAGTCTCCGACTGTGGAGAATCCAGGGATATCAGGAACTACTACGCCGTATTTACCCGTGCGCTTATCAAGCTCCATCAGCGCGACATAGTTGGTACTTTTCATTTCACGCTCCTTTATCTCAACCCGGCCTGACGCAACACGCTATGCGCCGTGCCCGGCGGGATGTCTTTTTCAGGGTGCTTAACGGTAACAATACCGGGCTTTATCGGATGCTTAAAATGATGATGCGAACCGCTGACGCGCACCTGCACCCATCCGTCGTCTTCTATCAATTTTATCAAATCCCTGCTCGAATACCTAACTCGATCCGCCATCGTCATCCTCTATAAGATAATTCATGCGATCAAAAAACGCTATTATTAAATAATTTTACTTTCCGATAAAACAGCCAAATAAAACCGAGTATTCGTGAACAACGCAAACCCATACTTACAAGATAATATATGGGATTTCAAATGTCAAGAAAAAAAAATATTTTTTTTAGGCTCCTCCGAGCGTCCGTTTCGGCGGTTACGGTCTTCAGTCGCTAAAATTTAAAAAAAAACTCTTGATTTTTATGCACAAAATTGTATCATTAACAGATTTCGGCGTTTTTTCGGGCTTGGAACGCCGAAATTTTTAAAAAAACTCTTGATTTTTCGTGAAAAAATTGTATGATTACAGGTTTACGTCTCGGCGAAGCCAATTTTTTTTGAAGAACCTATTGATTTTAATCAATAAATTTTGTATACTTAACTGAATAAGGGGAGGTTTTATGCCGAATTTTGATTGCAAAGACGGCTCGGAGACGTTTCCCGACGGTCAGGACGGTCGGGACGGGCAGGTTTACAGTACGGCGGAAACGCCTGACGGAGAGTTTGAAACTCCTCAGGAACATCTTGAAGGTCTGTTTACCGAACTGTCTAATACAGTTAAAGATATCGCTGACGTTTTTGATGAGATATTTCAAGTAATTGATAGCGAAGATAAAAAGGTCGCCGACAAATCATAAAAGGGAGGTTTTATGTTAAATCGTGATTGCAAAGACGGTTCAAAGCAGGTTACGGATGCCGCGAAAAACGATATCGAAAGCAATAGTTCTGATGACGCTGAGGGTACTGACGGTTCTCGCGGACGGGATTATTATGACATCTATGACAAAGCGCAAGATAGAAGCAGAGATGCGTTTATAATAAATAATTTCGATGTCGCCATTGAGATTTTAAACAAAGCCATAAACGAATTGGGCGAACAGCCTGATAACAACTCGATGATCGGCGACCTTTACGCTGATTGCGCCGACATCTACCGCCATATAGGTGATCGCGATTCGGAAATGGCTGTCATCACGAAGGTTATAGAGTTAAGAGGTTTTGATTGGGATTACCAAAAGCGGGCGCAACTCTATGAAAAAATGGGCGACTACGACAAGGCTATGGCGGACTATACGACGGCCTTAGAGCGGGAGAAGTCGCCGGAGTCTTATCTTTGGCGCGGAGCGGTTTTCTTCAAGAAGAAGGATTACGATTCCGCTATATCGGATTTTCTGAATTCGGTGAAATGCTGTTCTTGGTGCGGCGATATGCCGACGGATCTTCACGGGCCCGCGCGCAGGCTTTTCAGAAAAAGCAACGGCAAACGATGCGGGGAATGTCTCGAAAGTTTTTATATGTGCGGCTTGTCTTATCATAGAAAAGGAGATCTGAGGTCGGCGATAAAGTATTTGAACAAGGCGTTATGGCGAGATTCTGATTTTGAAAAGGCGAAGAACTTGAGAAAGTATCTTCTGGCGGAAGAGAAGCGGTCGGTCAAGCGGTGAAGTTTGTCCGGCGAACGGCTCTACGGGTTTTGAAGCAAATACCCGCGCAGTTTGTTCATAAGCTCCTCCAAATCAAGCGGCTTGCCTATATGTCCGTCCATGCCGGCCGCTTCGCATTTCTCTATATCTTCCTTAAAGACGTTAGCGGTCATTGCGATGATGGGGATGGTTTGGGCTTTGGGCATATCCATAGCCCGTATGCGCCGCGTCGCTTCGTAGCCGTCCATTTCGGGCATTTGCACGTCCATGAAAATCAGGGAGTACTTGTCGGGGGCTTCCGAGAACATGCGCACGGCTTCCGCGCCGTTTTCGGCGCAGTCTATAGAAATCTGTGTGGGTTCGAGCAACGCCCGCACTATCTCACGGTTAAGGAACACGTCCTCCGCGAGCAGAATGTCGCGGCCCTCAAAAATACCTGCTGCGATGTCCGCCTCCCCCTTATTCGCCGCGTCTCCCGCGTCCGACGCGTCTTTTACGTAAGAACCTTTTTGGGCCTGTATCGTAAACGTAAAAATAGAACCGTTGCCGAGTTCGGAGAGGATTCCTATTTTGCCGCCCATCATCTCCACGATGCTTTTTGAGATAGCGAGGCCCAGTCCCGTGCCGCCGTATTTGCGCGTCGTGTTGGACTCCGCCTGTTGAAACGGATTGAACAGGATTTCCTGCTGTTCGTCGCTTATTCCTATGCCTGTGTCGATCACCGATATTTGTATGACGCATACGCCGTTTTCTTCGCCGATGAGCGACGCGTTAAGGGTGATCGAACCCTCTTCGGGCGTGAACTTGACCGCGTTGCTCAGGAGGTTGGCGACGACCTGCGACAGCCGCTGGTCGTCGGCGACGATTGCGCTCGGGATAGCGTCGTCGATGTTTACGGTAAGTTTCTGCCGCTTTTCGCTCACGCGGAAATTGATCACCGCGACTGTTTTTTGAAGCATCTTTTCAAAATTAAATTCAACGGGAGACAATTTCAGCATATTGGCTTCGATTTTCGACATATCGAGCACATCGTTGATAACGCCGAGCAGGTGCGTGGATGCGTCGCTTATCTTATCCAGCGCGTAGTTTTTGCGTTCCATGTCTTTAGCTTTTCTGCCGATCACGGTCATGCCTGTTATCGCGTTGAGGGGCGTGCGCATTTCGTGGCTCATGTTGGAGAGGAACAGCGATTTGGCGCGGCTCGCGCTCAACGCCTGTTCTTCCATCGCTTTAAGGTGCGTTATATTGTGCGATATGACCAACAGTCCTGTTATTTTTCCGTTCTGCACCAGCGGCGCTTTGGATGTTTCAAAGAGTTGCTCCGTTCCGTCGGCGGACGGTATATGCTCCTCAACCACGACCATCCGTCCGTCGTTTATAACTTTGCGGTCCAGCTCGCCGTACCGCTCAGCGGCTTCGGCGGGGATTCCGAGGCCGTCAACGTTTCCTTTGCCTATAACGTCCGCTTCGCGTATGTTAAAGTATTTTTCGAAAGCTTTGTTGCACCGCGTGAAGCGCAATTCCAAATCTTTGCAGCATACCATAGCCGGGGTGGCGTAAAACGCGGCGTTGACGGTCGCGCTCTGAAGCACAAGTTCGTTTGTCCGCTTACGCACAAGCGTTTCAAGGCGTTTTTCGGAGCGGTGGCTCTTTCTAATGAGAATAAGCAAAAGCAAGAGCACGGAAGAAAGCAAAATTGACGCTACGAACAGCCAAAAACGGTGCAGCAGCGCCAATTTCGCGCTGTAATTGTATGTTTTGCGCATCCACTGCCCCGATATATCCTTTGTATCCACCAATAGAAGCGCCTTATCCACAATAGAGCACAGAACCGCCTCGTCCTTATTAAATCCGAAGGTGGACTCGTAAGAAAAATTGAATATGATATTCGCCTTATAGCCCGTATGCTCATAGTAATTGGTCAGCATAAGGAGTTGATTCAAATTCGCCATCACCATATCGACTTCGCCGCGCTCCAGCGCGTTAAAAGCGGCGTTGCTGCTCGCGTACTCTATTGTGTTTTTATGATCAGGGAACCAGCTTCTAAACAATGAGGTGTAGGCCGTCTCGTTAATCAGCCCGACCGAGACGCTCAAAACATCGTTTATACGAAGACGCGGGCAATCCAACTTGGATATGAGCGCGTAATGATCCGTCACTATCGCGGTTTTCGGCCACAAAAACAACGTTTCGCGTTCCGCTAAACGCAAAACTTCGCTTATCATAGACACTTCGCCGCTGGAAAGCTTGTTCAACAGTACCGTCCATTCCGTGTTTTTATCATTCGCTATCTCAAAAGTCAAACCGGTGAGCGATTCCAACTCTCTCAACACGTCATGGGCGATCCCCTGCCATTTTCCCTCATATTTGTTATAAAAACTGATGGGATAATTATCATACTCGGCTCCAAACGACACAACAGGATGGTTGCGTATATACGCCTTTTCCTCTTCGGATAGGCGCATAAACAACGATTGCCGCCTATGCGCGTTTTCGCCGTCGTTATATAACTTCGTCAAATAATTTATAGCTCCGTTTTGCAGGGCCTTCTGCACCACAGAAATAACGTCTTTAAGTTCAGGGTTGGCGGTCGTCATAGAAACAGGATTGTATATAATCGGCAGGAAATCCTCGGTTATCACGTCGTCGTATCTGTTAAAAACGGCTTCCGCCGTATTTTCCTCAAAATAGACGTCGGCTTTCCCGCTTTTGAGCGTCAAATACGCCAAGCTGTCGTCGTCCACCAATATAATTTCATACTTGCCGCGCAAATGCGACGTAACGTCTTTGATTGTGGTGGTGCCTTCCAAAAAGCAGCCGCGCAACGGACGCGATTTAATAATTTCCAAAACAGGTTCGCCGCCGGCAAGCCTGAAAGTCTTTATAGAACGCTCGGCGATAGCGTCAGTCATAAAATAACTTTTCCTGCGTTCGTCGGTGGCCGTCATCTCGCCTGTAAAATCAATCTCGTTTGACTTCAACCCGGCGATCAAATCGCCCCAATTGTAGATAACAGGTTTAAACGGAATCCCGAAAAGCCGTGAGAGCCACTCGCAAAACAACGCGGTAAACCCCTCTATCTTGCCGTCTTCGCTTATGAACGCTTCCGTGTTCGAAAGCGTCCCGTATAGAAAACAGCCCCTTTTCTCCCTAAGCGCCTCTATAGCCTCTATTTCATCGCTTGTCACGCCGGGAATATCCTTATACGTCGTAAAAGCGCAGTCACCCGTCGACTGTACGCCGACGGTTCTTTGCGGCGGGTCTATAGCAAAACCCGCCACGCCGAAAATCGCGGCGAAAGCTGCAAGCAACGCGGCCGTTTTCATAATAATCGCCACCCCCGTTAGTTATTCCACATTTGCCGCATAGGTATTGCCCCGTAATCCGACGCGGCTGCCGTTATGTCTATAGAATAGTATTATGGGCCGAACGGTATCAATATAGGAAAAAAATATTTCAAAAGGCCTCGTCGCCGTTCAATCGATTTCAATATCGGCTACCGTCTCAATAGTTAATACGTTCAGGCGGGATAAAAATTGATATTCTCTATGAATTCAGGCGAAATAAAAAACAAGGACGCGCCGCGTTAAGGGCGCGAGGCTCGGCAGAAAACATATAGGGTTTCTATGATTTTGAAAGCAAATAACAGCGCAGTTTGTTCAGCAACGCGTCAAAATCAAGCGGCTTGCCGAGATGGCTGTCCATACCGGCTGTCGCGCATTTTTCTATGTCTTCCTTAAAGACGTTCGCGGTCATCGCTATGATCGGAACGGTTTTGGCTTTGGGTATATTCATAGCCCGTATGCGCCGCGTGGCCTCGTAGCCGTCCATTTCGGGCATCTGCACGTCCATGAAGATCAGATCGTACTTGCCGGGGGCTTCCGAGAACATGCGCACGGCTTCCGCGCCGTTTTCGGCGCAGTCTATCGAAAGCCGCGTCGGTTCGAGAAACGCTATCACTATCTCACGGTTAAAGTTCACGTCCTCCGCAAGCAAAACGGTATGACCCGCGAAAATGCCGGAGATGTCAGCTTCCGTCTTATCCGCCGCATCGACGGCGTCCGGTTTAACTTCTATATACGAGCCTTTAGGGGCCTGTACGGTGAATGTAAAAACGGAGCCTTTTCCCGGTTCGGATTTAACCCCTATTTTGCCGCCCATCATTTCTACTATGCTTTTGGAAATCGCGAGGCCGAGCCCTGTGCCGCCGTACTTGCGCGTCGTGTTCGACTCCGCCTGCTGAAAGGAACAGAAGAGCTTCTTTTGCTGCTCTTCGCTTATTCCGATACCCGTGTCGCTGACCGTCACCTGTATGGAGCAAACGCCGTTCTCTTCCCCCACGAGGGAGGCGTTGAGGGTGATGAGCCCCTCTTCGGGGGTGAATTTGACCGCGTTGCTCAACAGATTGACCGCGACCTGCGTCAGCCGCTGATCGTCGGCGACGACGGTGCGCGGGATGGCGTTGTCAAGACGCACGGTAAGCGTCTGCCGTTTTTCATTCACGCGCAGATTGACCACAGCGACCACCTTCTGCAGCATCTTCTCAAAATTAAATTCCACAGGCGACAGCTCCAGCATGTTGGCCTCGATCTTCGACATGTCGAGCACGTCGTTGATCACTCCGAGCAGGTGCGTGGAGGCGTCGCTTATCCTATCCAGCGCGTAATCTTTGCGCTCTATGTCTTTGGCTTTTCTGCCGATCACCGTCATGCCCGTTATGGCGTTGAGGGGCGTGCGCATCTCGTGGCTCATGTTGGAAAGGAACGACGACTTGGCGCGGCTCGCGCTCACCAATTCTATCGTCCGCTTCTCCACAATGGTTTCGAGCCATTTCTCGGCGCGGCGGCTTCTTTGAAAGAGAATGAACAAAAGCACGAGCACGGAAGAGAGCAGAACCGCCGCGATGATCAGCCAAAAGCGGTGCAGCCCCGCCAATTTCGCGCTGTAGTTGTATGTTTTGCGCATCCACTGCCCCGATATTTCCTTGGTGTCCACCAAGAGAAGCGCCTTGTCCACTATGGAGCATAGAACGACCTCGCTCTTATGAAATCCGAATGTGGCCTCCGAAACGAAATTGAACACGACGTTCGCCTTGTAGCCCGTGCGCTCGTAATAATTGGTCAGCATTAGGAGCTGGCTTATGTTCGCCATGACCATATCGACCTCGCCGCGCTCCAGCGCGTCGAATGCCGCGTCGGAACTTTCGTACACAACGGTGTTCTTGTGGTCGGGGAACCAGCTTTTGAACAACGAGGCGTAGGCCGTCTCCTCGATCAAACCTATCGAAACGCTCAGAACGTCGTTTATACGCAGACGCGGGTAATCCAGTTTGGATATGAGCGCGTAATGGTCGGTCATTATCGCCGTCTTCGGCCACAAGAACAACCCCTCGCGCTCCGCCGAACGCAGGAGCTCGCTTATCATAGACACATCGCCGCGCTCCAGCGAACTCAGCAATTCGGGCCATTCCGCTTTTTCATCGTTCTTTACGGCAAAAGTCATACCGAGAAGCGATTCCAGCTCTCTCAGCACGTCATGCGCTATCCCCTGCCACTTTTTTTCGTATTTGTTGTAAAAGCTCATAGGGTAATTGTCGTGCTCTGCGGCGAACGACACGACGGGATGATCGCGTATATACGCCTTCTCCTCTTCGGACAAACGCGCGAACAGCACGTGCCGCCTATGCTCGTTCTCTCCCTTGCTGTACAAGCCCGTCAAATAACCTATCGCGCCGTTTTGCAAGGCCTTCTGCACCACGGAAATAATGTGCTTGAACTCAGGGTTGGCGGTCGTCATGGAAACAGGGTTATATATGATGGGCAAAAAATCCTCGATTATCACATCGCCGAAAAGGTCGAACACCGCTTCCACGGTATTCTCCTCAAAATACGCGTCGGCTTTCCCGCTTTTGAGCATCCGATAGGCGGAGCTGTCGTCATTCACCAAGAATATCTCATACCCGCCCTGCAAACGCGAAGTCACGTCGTTGATCGTGGTGGTGCCCTCCAAGAAGCAGCAGCGCAGCGGACGCGACTGAATAATCTCCGCGACAGGCTTGCCGCCCGCGAGCCTGAAAATCTTTATCGAACGCTCGGCAATCGCGTCGGTCATAAAATAGGTCTTCCGACGCTCTTCGTTGGCGGTCAATTCGCCCGTAAAATCAATCTCCTTAGACTTCAGCCCCGCAATCAAGTCGCCCCAATTGTAGATGGCGGGTTTAAACGGAATCCCGAAAAGCCGCGAGAGCCACCCGCAAAACAGCGCGGTGAACCCCTCGATCCCGCCGTCTTCGCCTACAAACGCCTCGGTGGTCGAAAGCATGCCGTATATAAACTGCGGCCGCTTCTCCCGAAGCGACTCTATAGATTGAATCTCTTCGCTTGTCACGCCCGGAATGTCCCGATAGGTCGCGAACACGCCGTCAGCGACGGCCGACGGCGGCCCGACGGGATGCGGCGGCTGGGCTCGGACGAACAGCGCGGCGGCGAAAAAAACGGCAAGGACGGGGAGCGGAACGGATGTTTTCATAGAGTTTAAGATAATATTTGGGGACATGGGAAGTCAAATTAAAATTAACGGGGGCGACCGGCCGACGACCGCTCTCGGCGGGAATCGGCTGGGATTGCGCGATAGACAATCGTTAATGACGGAAAACGGTAAAAAGGGAGACGGTTTCATGCGCGTCTGAACTTATCGACCAGCGATTCGAGCGTTTGGACGAACTCGTCGATATTCGCCGCGACGTACCCCATGTCGCCGCTCCGCCCCACGCTTTCCAGCGCGGCGGCGACGCCGGACGCTTCGGATTCGCCCACGTTCGCCAGCGCGGATTTCATGGCGTGGACGGTGATGGTGAAGAGTTTCGCGTCGCCGTTTTTCACCGTTTCGCGCAACGTGCCTATAGCCTCTTCCGCGTCTTGGCAGAAGTATTTGAGCAGCCTCGGATCCGTCGCGGGGTTGAGGGGTTTATGCGGTTTAACAACGCCCGCCGGGCGTTGATTCTTATCCGCGCCGTTATTTTGATTTGCCGCCGCTTGGGGCTTGGAATCCGCCGCCGCTTGTTTGTTTTGATCTATGCCGTCGCGTCGATCCGCGTTGCGCCCGTCCGTCTCTTTGCGCGAACCCGCGCCGTTTTGCGGCGGTTCTCCTTGTCCGGCGGATTCGGCGGCGTATTTCTCCGCCTCTTCGGGGTGCTTGGCGCGGACGAATTTGTTCAGTATCTCGTTCAGCTGGCGCACGTCTATCGGTTTGGATATGAATCCGTCGAATCCGCTTTTCATGAACATCTCGTCGTTGCCGACTATGGCGTTGGCGGTCAGGGCGACTATCGCGCCTTTGTATCCGAGTTCGCGCAGTTTCCGCGTGGTCTCTATGCCGTCCATGCGCGGCATCATGTGATCCATGAAGACGATGTCGTAGACTTTGCCGTTCTCCGCTCTTCTGATGGCGGCGAAGCCGCTGTTCGCCGTCTCTATTTTTAATTGATAGAGCGACAGCAGCCCCTCGGCTACATACAGGTTCGTGGCCACGTCGTCCACCACGAGAACGCTTCCGTAGGGCATGGGTTCGGTGGCGATTTGAAGATTCGCGGCGTGTCTGTCGCCCGTGAACGCGAATTTACGCAGCTGTTCCACGATGTCCGCGCCTATCGCGCCGCAATCCACCGCTTTTTGGCGGACGGTCACGGTGAATACGCTGCCTTTGCCGTATTCGCTCTCCACTTCGATGGTGCCGTCCATCATTTCCACCAATTTTTTGGTGATGTTCAAACCGAGCCCCGTCCCTTCCGTGGCGCGGTTGGCTTGGGCGTTGAAGCGCATATACTCCGAAAAGAGCCGTTCTTTGTCTTCGGGCTTCATTCCCTGCCCCGTGTCTTCCACTACGAAGCGCAGCGTCACGCCGCCGTCGCCGTCGGTCAAATATCCCACCGACAGTTTTATGCTGCCTTTGCCTGTATATTTTATCGCGTTGGAAAGCAGGTTGTTCAGTATCTGCTTGATCCGCAGCTCGTCACCGTAAAGTTTCGCCGGAAGGTTTTCGTCTATGTCTATCATGAACTCGATCTGTTTAGACCCGATTCGTACGATGTTGAGCTGCACCGCGTCGTTTATCAGGCTCGGCGTATTATATTCAACGGGGGTCAGCACCATCTTGCCAGTTTCGATTTTGGACATGTCCAATAGGTCGTTGACGATGCCGAGCTGGCTGTTGGCGGAGCTGTATATGGTCTGAAGCGCGGCGGCGTAGTCGTCGGGCAGATCTTTGCGCTGAAGCTGCACCTGCGCTATCCCGATGATCGCGTTCATGGGCGTGCGGATTTCGTGCGACATGGTGGTGAGGAAGTTAGATTTGCTGCGGTTGGCCACCTCCGCTTCGTTTCTGGCCTGTTCAAGGGAAGTCATAGTTTTGAGTTGCGATTTAAGAAAGGCGGAGATAAACACGTTGAAGATGACGAATATCACCAGCATGACGACGAGCACCACGAGGAACAGCACGGTCATGGAGCTTTTATAATCCTCTATGCTGTCGGGCATATATACTATGGAATACCATTTGAGCTGCGGAATGGTGCCTATCACGAGATTCCCGTGCGGCAACGCAAGAGCCCGCGTTCCGCCGGACGCAAGGCTTTGGGCCGCCGCCAATATGCCGCCGTTCACGGCGGTCATCTTGTCGTCTATTTTAGTCTTCGCGGATATCAGCTCGATATCTTTGGCTCCCGTGATCTCCCCGTAGGCGTTGAAAAAATAAAAATCCATTCTGCCGTCCACGTCGCTGAAAAGCGCGCGCACGAACTCGGAGAGATCAAGACCCGTGCCCACCATTCCGATAGGCTTCTTGCGGTCGTCGAAGACGGGGGCGTTGACCCAAAGTTTTATTTTGTCTATGTCGGGGTTGTAATTTATATTCAGATTATACGATTCGGTTCTATAAAGCGTCAGCCAATACCAATAATTGTCAGGGGATTTAGGATCGACCACATACGGCGCGGTGTCGTCTATGTGGAATATCCTATCCACATCATTGACCCAAAACACCGATTTGTGCTCGAACGCACCTCGGTAGGAGGCTATCTCCTTAAAAGCCTGCATTCTCAGGTGATCGTCGGCGGGATGTATGAAGTAATCCCTGATTAGCGGGGAATCGCCCATCTTTCTGACGATGGTAATCTCGCTCTTGACGTAGGTTTCCAGCTTTATCCGCTTGATCTCAAGCATCTGCGACAACTCGCTTGCGGCGTTCGTCCGCACTATCTGCCGCATAGAAAAGAAGAACGCCAAACTGCCGCCGGCAACAATGATAATAAACAGCACAGTTGAAAAGGCAATGAACTTCCACTTCATGGGGTTTTTATTATCCGCCATCAAAACTCCTTTCGGTATATCTATATTTCGGCTGTTTCTTATTATTATTTATCATTATTATCCCTTTACCTATTTTTCTCCTTTTCTTCTTATTGTTTTTACATATTTTTTCGTTTTTTCTCATATTCATCCCGCTCTTTTAGGTATTATAATATGACGAGGCGCGAAACGCAAGTTTTTTGCGGGTAGGAATCTTTGCTGACTAACGATATGGGAATTACGTTGGGACGGATAAAAAATACGGCATTGACCGTCAACCGTCAATGAGCGACATGCTCAACTCCCCCGCGCCCTCAAAGTCGCTGGATACGTATAGGGCGTCGCGGATCTTCTCCAATGACTCTGTCGTTGACGGTTTCCACCGTTTCTCTTTCAATCGGTCAAGGGCGGCGTAGGCCGCGTCGTCGTCGTAGCCGTCGCAGGCGGATTTTATCAGGCGCAGTTGTTCCGTCAGGTAATTTTTGTCTTCGTCTATATCGGATTCGTCCGCGCCGTTATCGCCCGCCGCGCCGCCGCTTTCCGCGCCGCCGAATTTATCGATCAGCGATTCAAGCGTTTGGATAAATTCGTCGATATTCGCGGCGATATATCCCATGTCGCCGCTTCGCCCCACGCTTTCCAACGCGGCGGCAAGGGCGGAGGCCTCGGCTTCGCCTACGTTAGCCAACGCCGATTTCATGGCGTGGGCGGTGATCGTGAAGAGTTTCGCGTCGCCGTTTTCCACCGTTTTACGCAGCGTGGCGACAGCCGCTTTCGCGTCTTGGCAGAAAAATTTGAGCAGCTTCGGGTTCATAGCGTAATTGATTGATTTAGACGATTTAAGAATCACCGTTTCCGTAACTTGTTTTTCCGTCTTCCCCAGATGCTTGTCGCGGACAAACTTGTTTAAGACTGCGTCTAAATGAACAACGTCTATGGGCTTGGAGACGAATCCGTCGAATCCCTTTTGCTTGAACATCTCGTCGTTGCCCACCAACGCGTTGGCGGTCAACGCCACTATCGCGCCTTTGTATCCTAATTCGCGCAGTTTCAGCATAGTCTCCATACCGTCCATACGCGGCATCATGTGATCCATAAAGATAACGTCGTAAACCGCGCCGGCCTTAACCTTATCAATGGTCTCGAACCCGCTCTCCGCCGTCTCTATTTTTAATTTATACAGCGACAGCAATCTCTCCGCCACATATAAATTCGTGGACACGTCGTCCACCACCAATACGTTCCCGTAGGGCATAAGTTCGCGGTTGATCCGCAGATTCGACACGCGCCTATCGTCGATGAACGTGAATTTACGCAGCTGCCCCGCAACGTCCGCGCCTATGGCCGGACACTCCACCGCTTTTTGGCGGACGGTTACGGTGAATACGCTGCCCTTGCCGTACTCGCTCTCCACGCCGATAGTACCGTCCATCATATCCGCTAATTTTTTCGTGATATTCAGACCAAGCCCCGTCCCCTCCGTGGCGCGGTTGGCTTCGGCGTTGAAACGCTGGTATTCCGTGAAGAGACGCTCCTTGTCCTGCTGTTTCATACCCTGACCGGTATCCTCCACGGCAAAGCGCAACCTAACGCCGCCGTCGCTATCCGTCGAATAACCTACCGACAGCTTTACACTCCCCTCTTTGGTATACTTTATGGCGTTGGAAAGCAAATTATTGAGTATTTGCTTGATACGCAATTCGTCGCCGTAAAGTCTTGACGGCAATTTTTCGTCAACGTCAACTACGAACTCGATTTGTTTCTCCCCGATTCGAACAATGTTGAACTGCACGGCGTCGTTTATCAGGCTCGGCGTGTCATATTCCACTGGGTTCAGCTCCATCTTACCGGTTTCTATTTTGGACATATCCAAAATATCGTTGATGATGCCGAGCTGGTTATTGGCGGAGCTGTATATCCTACGAAACGCGGTCGCGTATTCGTCAGGCAAATTCTCGTGCTGCAGCTGTATCTGCGCTATCCCTATAATCGCGTTCATCGGAGTGCGAATCTCGTGGGACATGGCGGCGAGAAAATTCGACTTGCTTCGGTTGGCTATCTCCGCCTCGTTTCTGGCGTGTTCAAGTGACATCATCGTTTTGTGCTGCGATTTTAGAAACTCGGAGACAAACACGTTGAAAATGATGAATATCAGCAATATGACGACAAGCACCACGAGGAACAAGGCGGTCATTGAGGTTTTATAATCGTTTATACTGTCGGGCATATACACAACGGCGTACCATTTGAGCAGAGGAATCGTGCTGATCACAAGGTTCCCGTGCGGCACGGCAAGCGCGCGAGTTTCGCCGGGCGCAAGGCTTTTCGCGACAGCCAAGATATCCATGTTAGACGCGTCGCTTATTTTTCTCTTCAACGATACGCGTTTGATATCCTTCGCGTCGGTCGGCTCCGCGTTGGCGACGATTGTCAAAATACCGTCATTCACGCTAATCAGCACATCATTTATTTTCTTTTTTGAAGAGACGTGCTCAATATCCCTCGCGCCGGTGATCTCCCCTTCGGCGTTGAAATAATAAAGATCCATTCTGTCACCCAAATCGCTAAAAATCTTGTTCACAAACGCTGATAACTCAATACCGGTGCCCACTATTCCCAAAGGCTTTTTGTTTTCGTCAAAAACCGGCGCGTTGATCCAAAGATTGATCACGTCGAGGTCAGGATTGTAATTGATGTTGAAATTATACACTTCCGTCTTGTAAAGAGTCAGGTCGTACCAATAGTTTTCCGGCAATTTCGAATCAACCGTATACGGCGACTTGTCGTCAGTGTAGAATATTTTATCCCTATCGCTTACCCAAAACACCGACTTGTTTTCAAACGCGGCGCGGTAAGCGGCAATCTCCTTAATGGCCTGCGTTCTCAGCTTCGCTTCGGTAGGGTCGGCCAAGTAATCTTTGATAAGCGGGGAACCGGCCATCTTTTTGACGATGGCAATCTCGTTCATGACGGACGCTTCCAAATTTATCCGCTTGATTTCAAGCATTTGCGACAACTCGTTCGTCCTGTTTGTACGCACAATCTGCCGCATAGAGAAGAAAAACGCCAAACTGCCCACCACGAGAATGATAAAAAACAGCACGCTCGAAAAGATTATGAACTCGTTCTTCATAGGATTTTTATTTTTAGCCATTAAATCTCCGCTCCTATAGATGACGCCGCCGCAAACGTCTCGTTCGCCTTTTGGAAATCATCCGCCGCATTCAAAAACACATCGACGATTTTCGGATCAAAGTGAGTGCCGCTGTCTTTTTTGATAATCCCGACAGCCTGTTCATGCGTAAACGGTTTCTTATACGGACGCTCGGAGACAAGCGCGTCGTACACGTCCGCGACGGCCATAATGCGCCCTTCAAGCGGTATGCTCTCCGCGCTAACCCCTCGCGGATAACCTGAGCCGTTCCACTTTTCGTGGTGGTACCCGGCGAACTTCTTGGCGTGGAGCAGAAAACCGCTCTCCCCGGATTTTTCTATTATCTCGTCTATGATCCGCTCGCCCTCGGCGCTGTGCCGTTTAATCAGGTCGAACTCCTCGTCGGTCAGCTTCCCCGGTTTGTTGAGGATCAGATCGCTTATCACTATCTTGCCCACGTCGTGCAGCTGCGCCGACGGCAGGAGTATGTCCAAATCCCAATTCGACATCTCGTCGGCGTAAACGCCGGTACGGATCATCTCGTTTACAAGTATGGCGAGATACTTCTGCGTCCGGTCGATATGCGCTCCCGTCACCTTGTCGCGCTGCTCCACCATATTGGCGATAACATTGATCGTCGCGTCGCGTATCTTACGCACGGCCGTCAGGCTTTCCTTGATCAGCCTGTCCGTCTCGATGTGCGTCTCGATCCTCTTAATAAGCACAGGCGCGGAGAACGGCTTGATGATGAAATCTATCGCTCCCATTTTGAAGCCGCGTATCTCGGATTCAGGATCGTTCTTGGCCGTCAGAAAGACGACCGGAATGGGTTTCAGTTTTTCGTTGGACTTCAAGACGGAGAGCGCCTCAAAGCCGTTCATCTCCGGCATCTCAACGTCGAGCAGAATCAGGTCGGGCGTGATCTTATCCAGCAGCTTAAACATCCTCTCCGCCGACGGCAGCGCGAAAGTCTTATACGCGCCGTCCAGCGCGTCCTTCGCCGTCACGACATTGGTGGTATTGTCGTCCACAATAAAGACCGTCTTCATTGAAACATCCCTCATTTCTTTTTAAAGACGTCCAAAAAGCCCGAAAACAACCCGTCCCGCGCCGCCTCAACCTCATAGACGAGCGTTCGGCCTTTGCTCAAATCCAATTCGCCGAGCGCGCCCTTTACCGCCTTCACTTCCATAGGCTTCCCTCTCGTACCGTCAACATCCAGCGGGAAGACCTGTATCTTATTTCCGCCGGCTTTCTTGAAAGTGATTTTGCCGTTCAACACCTGAGCGAGAACCTCGCCCTCTCCGGCGTTTTCCAATCTGCCTCTCGTCGAATTGTAACGCTGGCCGCTCATCTTCGCGGGGCCCACCGCAACTATGTAGAAACGCTTAGACGACACTAAATTCGCGCCGTCAGCCGATACTATGAAAATGGAAGCGTGTTTGTTCGACAGCTCGCACCTGAACGCCGCGAAATCATACCGATCCCCGCGTCCGCCGATGAATCCGCTTACGCCCTGCACGCGCGGAGCGTCTATGCGCATATAGCCGAGCTTTTCGTTTATCATAAGCTCTCCCGTTTCCGACGCGATCACGCCGTTCGCGCGGTCGTAGTATTTGTCGTAATGGCTTCCGTTCGCGCTTGAACTTCTGTCAAAGCTCTTGGCCACCCTTGTAACGAACGGCAGATGGTAATTATTCTCCAACGTGTCGGAGTAATTAGGCAAGCCGCCGTACCGCTCCTCCAACACCCCTTCCACCACCGCGCCGTGCGCCGTCTTCACGTCGCCGCGCAAGAAAAGCGGCGCGGCCATTACCCACTGCGCGACATCCTCCGGCTGCACCGACAGTTTGTAATTTTGGATGCGGTCAACGCCGAGGCTCTGCAAGTTGAAATCGAACTGCAATATGCCGTGCCACCCTTGAAGCGCCCCGTAGGCGGCCGTCAGCGGCACGCCCTCCAGCACATATTCGTTGGGATAGCAGTGATTCCACTCCGTCAATATGAACGGCTTGCTGGCCACGCGGTAGTAGGCTTTGCTTAGGACAGTGTTCGTCCTGAGATTCTTCAGCTGCGAGTTGTTTTGGAAAGGCGCTTCAAGTATGCGGTCCCAATCGTCGTCTATCTTCCAGACTTGCGGATGATCCCAATAGAAGTTCGAGCAGATGAGATCGAGCTCCGCGTTGTTCTTGATCATCGCCAAAAAAGGCAGCGGCATGTTGCTGCCGGCGAGCGCGTAGCGGCCGCCTATGCCGCGGAAGTGGTCGCGCATCTCTTTAAAATACCCCGTCTCCAATTCCGAGAGGAATTTTATGCTCTCCCTGACGTCGCCTGAATCGGACGCGCGTTTGAGCCACGCGCGGCCGCCCTTCCAATCTATGCCGAACACAGCGAGGCTCTTGTACGAGTCGGCCAAGTTGACGAACTCCGGCTGCTCTATCTTCGCGAACCCCGAAGGCCCCACGTCGGGCTCCGCCGTCTCCGGTTCGGGACGCGCGGCCGACGCTCCGTAGGCGGATTGAAATTTAGCGTACTCGGCCCTCGCCGTCGCCGTTTTCGACGAAGACGTTTTCGCGGCGGATTTCGCGGACGCGGGTTTCTTCGCTATCGGCTTCATTGATTCGCGCTTAACCCGCGCGGACTCCGCCGCCTCCGCTTTGAGCAGACGGTCCTCCCACAGATTCTCAAGCTCTTTGCGGTAGGCCTGCGTCATTATGTCGCCGGAAAAGGTTGTAAATATGGTGGATTCGTTGATAAATTCCGACGCGGCTATGGCCGGCTCGTCCTTGTAGGCGACCCCGGTGAATTGATTTACGTGATTCAGCAAATTCGATATGTATTCTTTCTGCAAATCTATGAGTTTGCGGGAGAAGAACCCCACCTGTTTTCCGCCGAGATCGGGCGGCGGGTCGAAAACGCCGTCGGCCACTGTGAAGTCGCGGTGAACGAGGAAGTCGAGGAATATGTAGATGCCCCGCTCCTTGCATCGGGCTATGAGGTAGTCGAGCTGCCGCATGGACTCCGGGGAGAGGGCGCGCGTCCCTTCGGCGTTGCCGAAAATATTCGGCGACGTCCACGGGGCGTCCATGTGGTGGAGGCGCAGCATGTTGCATCCCATTTTGGCGAGACGCGAGACGGCGGAGTCCAACCGCTCGTCGGAGGCGAACACGTCTTTCGCCGTGAGGTTAGTCCCCCAAAAACGCGCGGGCGTGCCGTCGTCGAAGTAGAGGTTGCCGTCTTTGGCTTTGAGGAATCCGTGCTTGCCGGCGGGGGCGTCGAGCAGGCGCGACCAGTCTACGTAGTGGCTGCCGGTTGCGGCGGGTTTGGGTTTGACAGGGTACCACTCGCCCTCTTCCATTATGCCGGAAGCGAAAGGGCGGGCGGTCAGAATTATCATCATAAATATCGATAAATGCAAAAGACGGCATTTGCGGTGACGCATTGCGCTTACCTTTCCAATGTTTTAAAATACATCAACACTTACGCGCGTTTTGCGCTAACGCCATGTCCGCTAAGACTATGGCGGCCATTGATTCCACTATGGGAACGGCTCTCGGGACTACGCACGGGTCGTGGCGGCCGGCGGGCTTCAGTACCGCTTCGTTTCCGTCGTAGTCCGCCGTGGTTTGGCGGCTGCCTATCGTCGCGGTGGGCTTGAACGCCGTCTTGAAATAGACGGGTTCGCCGTTCGATATGCCGCCCAAAACCCCTCCGCTCTTGTTCGTCAACGTGCCTAAGCCGTTCGGTTTTTTGATGAATATGTCGTTGTGCTCCGACCCGCGCATGGCGGCTCCGGCGAAGCCCGATCCTATCTCGAAGCCTTTGGCGGCGGGGATGGACAGCATAGCCATTGCGAGCACCGCTTCCAATTTTCGGAAGACCGGCTCGCCCCAGCCGGCGGGCACGTTGCGGCATACGCAGGTTATCGTTCCGCCTATAGAGTCGCCGTTTTCCATCACGTTCAGGATCGCCTCTTCCATCGCTTTGGCGCTGTCGGGGACGGGGCAGCGCACTGGGTAAGCGTCCACCATGCCGCGCGTGATGGTGTTCAGGTCTATGCACTCTATGCCGTTTCGGCTGATGGCCTCGCTGACCGCGCTGTCCGCGCCGTCGAGCATGGGGGCGGAGGCGTGTATGCCGCCGACCGACGACACGAACGCCACTATCTCCACGCCGAACTTTTCGCGCAGATAGGCCTCTGCGGCCGCTCCCGCCGCGACTCGCCCTACGGTCTCCCTCGCGCTCGCCCGGCCGCCGCCGCTCGACGCGCACACGCCGTACTTCATCTTGTAGGTGTAGTCGGCGTGCGACGGGCGCGGTATGCCCTTCATCGAATCGTAGTCGTCGGGGCGTTTGTCGCCGTTGGCGACGACGAGGGCGACGGGCGTTCCGAGCGTCAGCCCGCCCTCCACGCCGGAGAGTATCCGCACCGCGTCGGTCTCGCCGCGCTGAGTGGTGATCGCGCTCTGACCCGGGCGGCGGCGGTCGAGCTGCGTCTGTATGCAAGCCTCGGCAAGAGGGATCCCGGCGGGAAGGCCGTCAACCACGGCTCCGACGGAATCGCCGTGCGATTCGCCGAACGTCGTTACGCGCAAACAAGTTCCGAACGAACTGGACATGATCCGCTCCTTTTTATCGGTTATCGCATACCGTTAACCTGCGTTAAACATTACGGAGAGAGCCGACTCAATATTTCTTCGGCCGCCTCGTCCGGCGTTAAAGATTCGTTGTCTATCACTATATTAGCCAAAGCCGCGTATACGGGGTCGCGCTTATCAAATTCCGCCTTGATCTCTTCCGGCGAGCTCCCCATGGTGAGCGGGGCCCCCTTCTTTTTCATTCTCTCGATAACCGTGCCTATGCCGCATTTGAGGTAGACTATGCCGCCTATCGATTTCAGGCATACGCGGTTCGCCGCGTCCATCGGCGTGCGGCCGCCCGTAGACAGCACCGAACCGCGCATGCCGGAGAGCGACTTGAGCGCGTCGTTTTCAAGCGCGGTGAAGCCGCCCGACCCGATCTCGCCGAAAATCCGCCGCACGGTGAGGCGCGCGCCCGTTCTTTTTTCGTAACGCTCCTCGACCACGCGGTCGAGGTCTACGTGGCGCATGTCGGAACGCCCGCAGAGCGCGGCGGCGACGGTCGATTTGCCGCACGACGCGAAGCCTATAAGCACAATGTTCACGGTATCCAAAAAAAACCCTTTGTTTTAATAGTTTTTTGAAGATTCGCCGGCCGGCCGCCGGATCATCCTCTAAAAAACGGTACGGCCGCGCCCCCCGCGCGTCTTTCGGCGGTTTTCGCGGTCTCGCGGCCCCTCTGCTTTTAAATATACATTTCGGTAGCCGGTTTCGGCGTTTTTTTTATACTCGGACGGCGCGGGGCGCGGGGGCGCCGCGCCGGCGGGGAGAGGCTCCGAATCCTCCGTCGGAACCTCTCAGCGGTATCGCCCGGTTAGGTTTACGGATGTAAATACTTATTGAACTGCGGGATATTGGTCTGCTGCAAATCATTCTTAAGGCTGCCGACGCTATTTGTCCATGTATTATAAGTCTCGCCCTGTTTGAGATTAGGGTCCTGTTGCATGACGCTATTAATCAATTCCGTATGCTTGGTTATTTTTTCATTTAACCGCTGGCTCACGAAAACATCTTTTAAAAACAGGTCTCCAAGCTGCACGTAACGGTTCCAAAAGTTGGCCGCCGTAAGTTTGGTAAGTTTGTCGCAATTCGGCGGCACAAAAGAATTGCCGGCGACCGATTTGGCTCCGCAGTCGGCAGTAGGCACATTCCACTGCGGCAACGGCTGCCCGCCCATACCGGGGAACCCGCCCATACCGCCGGCGTCAAAGTAGTTGTCTCTATTCGTCAACGCCTGATCCATATCCCACGGAATAATCCAAATTTTCCCGTCCGCTTTTTTCGCTTCTTCCTCGTAAAAGAAATAATTGTGGTTATTGCCCTGCTGCTTTTTACTGTCCCAATACCACGACCGCATGCCGTCCCAATTCTTAATGGCTACGTCAACAGCCAAGTAGCGCAGGAGGTAGTCAAAATCCATATACGGAGAGAGATTTTGCACAAAGTTCTGTTCGCTTGAAGAGTTGATCGCGTTGTAATACTGTACCATTTTCTGTACATTGGGATTATCGTCCGGATCGTCGTTGGTTTTGAGGCCTTCTCGATAATAATTCGCGTCGGCGGTACGCGGCCATACTTCCTTGTAAAGGTTGCCGTCGCCGTTGTCGGGCCATCTGGATTGGGTGAATCTGCCGTCAATTTCTTCCACGGCTAAAAAGAGCCCTATAAAGTCATTGTTGATGTATACCTCGGCATAAGCCGTTCGCGGAGCGTGAATTCCCATATCCCTAAACAGCTCGTAAGAGAGCATCTCGTGCATCTTTGTTCCATCGGCGGCAAACGCGTGCAGATTAAGTTTCTTCAATCCGTGAAAACGCTTGTCTTTGATGTATTGCGTAAATTTCAACTTATAGGATATTTTGGCGCATGTCTTATTGGGAGCGCCTCTGGCGGTGTCGCCGTTAGGGAAAAAACATCTCGGAAGCGTGTAATTCGACCCCTTATAGCGAATTCCTATTTTCCCTTCATTGTTTCCGTCAACGCTCAATTCCGCCGGAATGAACTCTTCCCTATAGCCGTAGGTGTTCAAATATCTCAGAGAGTCCGCGTTGACGGTAAAGCGGTATTTGCGTATTACCGATTGGTCGAAAACAAAACTCCTCAAATCCGGACTGAGCTCGACGCGCATATCGGTATTGGAATTCGTCATGGCGACGTCTGTCGGAAAGTAGTCGTCGTGCCGAAAGATAAGCCGCTCGGAGAGGCCCGCCGAAGACCGCGCCGACTTCGCCAATCGCGTACCGCCCGCCGATCCGATAGCGAAAGAAGCGGCCGCTTGATTCGCCAAGACGATCTGCGTACGGCCGAGAACCCCTTGTTCCCCGCGCAACTCAAGCATATAAGTTCCCATAGCCAGCCCCGGCAGACCGACGACCCTTGAAGCCGGAATCCGGCCGTTGAAGACCCGCTTGCCGTTAACCGCGTAAACGGACGCGGAAGTCACCGTCGGGGCGGAGCTTAAATCGAGCGTGCGCCCGCGAAAATTCCACCGCGCCGTCTGCGCCGCCGCCGCAGACGCGGGCCGCTCGGACACCGCCGTAGTGGAGTTTCTGATAGTAAACCTGCCGTTTTGGTCGGTGCGGGCGTAGAACTCCGTATGGCCCACCGAGACGAAAACGCCCTCCACGGGCTTATTGTTCGTTACGTTGATCACAACCCCGCTGTACTCGCGCGCCGCCGCCAAAAATACGCAGGTTAGGACAAAACTCAAGGCAAAAAACCGACATTTTTGGAATTCTTTCATGGCGCGGCTCCATACGGGTAAAGGTTAACGAATCTAACGGATACGCCCTTTTTTCACGGATATTATACATGGCGCATACATATAATATACGTAAATACGCCCGCCGAACCGTCAAAAAAAACAATATTATTTAAAAAACCGATCAAAAACGCGGCTTACGGCAAGTTAAAGGACGGCAGGAACGATTTAAGGCCGCCCGAACACGCGGGCGGGACGGCCGAACTTCGTGGTTTTTCGTCAAAACAGGCGGGCGGGACGGCGTTCACTCGCCGCCTTCCGCGAAATGCGCCGCGCGGTAGACCCAAACGTCCGCCCGCTTCCAGTCGTCGCGGCCCGCCCCCGCCTTCATCGCCAAATGCTCCAAGAACATCGTCTTGTCGGGCAGCTGCTCCCACACCTGCGGCAGAAAGGTCGATTGGCGCGGTCCCAATTTCAATATCACACCGTGCTCGAACGGCATCAATTTTTTCAGTATCTCGTCCGCCGACTTCGCGCCGAGCGGCGCGGGCTTGGTCAGCACCGACACCTCGATCTTTATGTCTCCGAGCTCCGCCGCCTTGACCCTCGAAAAGCGCGGGTCGCGGAAAGCGGCGTTCACCGCGTTGTCGGCGATGCCTTTGTAGAGCGGTTTGATCGGTTCGATGTTGCCGATGCACCCGCGCAGCTGACCGTGCGAATTCAGCGTCACGAAGCATCCGTAATTCCGCGCCAGCCTCGACAGCTCCCGTTCGGGTTTGGGCGGCGGCGGCGTATCCCCGCCGCGCACGGCCGCAGTCAACGTCTCTCTCGCCAGCTTCAACATATACTCCTTCTCTTGCCGGCTGAAATCTTCCGCCCCGCCGTCCGCCGCGTCGCGTTTGACAAACGCTATCGCCGCGTACCCGACCACTCGATGCGGGTCGCCGTACTCCGGCGCGGTCTCGTAGGAAGTCCGCGCGTCTATAAGCTCCGCCGCGAGGCCGCGCTTCGCGGCTATCTCCATGACGACCCGTATCGCCGTCTCGCCGCACGCCTCCATGAAGCCCTCGGCGTTGCCGGAAATAACGGCGGAGATCGTCGCGTCGTCTACGCCGCGCGCGTCCTCCTGCGGCAGGTAGTGGGAGAGGTCGCTCGAAGCCACTACCATCGTAGTATCGTTGATAAACGGCAGAAGCATCTCGGCGACCGCCTTCGCGCCGACGTTGCCCGTGATTAGGGGGACGATTGTGAATTTGCCTACACCCAATATCACTTGCAAAAACGGAATCTGCACCTCCAAACAGTGCTCGCCCTCCTCCGCCCCAGCCGCCCGCAGACAGAGCGGGTGCTTGCCCAGCTTCGCGTTAATTTCTTGATTGACTTCGACCTTGCCGAGCGGCGTCTCGTAGTACATCGCGTCGGTAACGTGAACGCCGTCGAAGCGTTTGCGGTGCGAGGGGCCTATGAGGATCACAGTCCGCGCGGAACGCGAAGCCCTGGCGTACGCGCTCGCGGCGACCGCCCCCGAAAAGACGTAGCCCGCATGGGGGGCCACCAACATGTTCACGGACGGCGGCGCGTCCGAAGGCGCGGCGGCGGCGAGGTATTTTTCCACGTCGCCCCGCAGTTCGTCGGGCGACGCGGGGTAAAACTTGCCGGCCACGGCGGCCTTTCTGATTTTTCCGTCAACGGACATATTTTAGAAACCCTCCCGCTAAAATCTTTCAAATCTTTTAAATCTTTTTAAGACGAAGCCTTCGGCTTCATAGATATATGCGGGGCTAACTTGTTTATTTCGCCGAAGGCAAACCCCGCATATTCAATCAAAGTCAAAACAATGCGGTTTGAGGTTTAGTTTTTGACTTTGGTTTTGACTGAAAATGCGGGGTTTAGCCCCGCATTTATCTATGGAAGGCGTAGCCTTCCGTCTAAAAAAGAATTTGACTTTAAAGAATTTAATCATTAATAAACGTTACGATGCCTCGAAAAACCGATTGCTCGTCCCGCCCGACCCTATCGGCAGCCTGACCCGCTTCCTACACTTCGGGCACGCGCCCTCGTAAGCGTCTTCCGCCTTGTTTCTGTATATGCGGCAATATATGCCGCAGCACTTGAAGTGGATGCCGACGAACGGCCTCGGAACGCCGCCCCGCCGCCCGTCATCGC
>Ga0268262_10000770_pt1 | contig 41644 bp, 39 predicted proteins | sample TergutNc150P3_FD_190354 | JGI IMG/M metagenome (GOLD analysis project Ga0268262, IMG submission 190354) | Nasutitermes corniger P3 segment gut microbial community from laboratory colony in Florida, USA - Nc150 P3 (SPAdes) (version 2) | ecosystem: Host-associated > Arthropoda: Insects >...
GGGGGGGGGGGGTGTCCGTTCGCGAGGGCGACCTTTGCCCTTTTACGTGCATGTCATTTTGCGCATATTTTGAATGGTCGGGGATACTTAGCGAATTGCGAACCAATAACCTCGACGAGTTTATGAGGATAGCAAAAAGGATTCGGGCTTACAAGGAAAAGTTAAAAGAGACGAGAGAAGATATTCAGTGTTTAGAGTTATGACACTCATTACAGACAGAAACAAGCCAATCAATGGGCTCTCTGCCAATGTTCTTTGCGTACTTTAAGTGATGAACTTGGGTAGCGCGAGCGCCACAATACACGCATTTCCAATTATCTCGTATCTCGCTTGAATACCACATAACGTTTTCTTTGCCAAGCATCCGATTTAAGATAGTCGTTTCTATAATAATCCCTACGCCATTCGCGCTTTGCATTGCTAAATATCAAAGCAAGGACTGCGATGACAATAATAACAACGATTATTTCCATTTTATTGTTTGCTAGCTAAGTTTATTCATCATTTCTGCAAATTCTGACCAAGAGAGAGCTTTTGCTTTCTGTTGATTCTTAGGCGTCCAACGAAATCTTCCGGCAGTTAAAGTTATAGTTCCGAGCTTCCCATCTTTTGTAGAGACATCAAATATAATACCAGAATTTTTTGTCCCCTTTGGTAATTCGTAGCCAGTCCAAGGGAAATTTTTTAGTTTGACGATATGATATTTTTCAGCCATTGCTCTCTCCTTTTAAGTTAGCGAATCTGCAGCCTATTATACCAGGCAATTCTAACAAATAAAGCAAAAAATATAGCAAGTCGGGGTGACTGGAATTCGTCGCCCCCAGCTTTCGCTGAGGTCGACGGCCCTTGCGTGTTTCGCCTGCGGCGAACCGGCGTTGTTCCGCCTACACGCTTCGGGTGAACCAGCTTGCCTCGCTGGCTCAAGTTCAAGCACACGCGTTGAAATTTTTCACGCCCCGCAAGGGGGCGTCAAAATTTCAAATGGTCGGGGTGACTGGATTTGAACCAGCGACCACCACGTCCCTAACGTGATGCGCTACCAGGCTGCGCTACACCCCGACGGCGCGGGATTCTACCATATAATAACTCGTTTGCAAGCTATTTTGAAACCGGGGAGCAGGCCTTTTATGCTTGAACTCGAAATTGGCGCGCATTATAATCGCCCACGATGATATACAAGTTATTGCTCTTGCTAGGCATGCTAGTAGCCAAAGTATCCATGGGATTTATGCCCAGCAGAAGAATAAGGCATAAGGTTCGCGACGGATTCAAGGCTTGGGCTTTTCCCCTTTATTTCAAGTATCGTTATCCGCAATTTTTCGAGGAGAGCTATGTCCCCGTGGAAAAGGACGCGAGCTTGTTCAAGTCTTCGCGGACGATCTGGCAGGTTTGGTTCCAGGGCAGGGAAAACGCTCCCCGAATAGTCAAAGACTGCTTCGACTCCGTGGAAAAATTCAAGGGCGACTACGAGCATAAAATCCTAGACGCGGAACAGCTATCCCAATACATAGATATTCCCGACTATATAGAAAGAAAATACAAGAGGGGCCAGATTTCGATTCAGCACTATGCCGATTTGGTGCGTTTGGAATTGCTATACCAGTATGGCGGAATTTGGATAGACGCGACCTGCCTTATGACGGCGCCTATTCCGAAGGCTATAAAGGACAGCGATTTCTTCACGCTCGGCGTATCCAATATTTTCATTCGCGCCAAATGCCGCGACCGCATGCTGGCGCTGTGGAGGAAGGCTTTGCTCGAGTTTTGGAAGACGGAGAGTTTCGCGCCCACATACCTGTTCGTCTTCATGCTGCTGGGGCAATTGTTCTCCCGCAATCCCTATGCCTCCGAGAGATACAAGGAAATCCAAAAACTGAAACCCGACAGTTTGGGATTCCTCAAAAAACTAAGTTGGAAACCGCCCAAATACCGGGTCTGGTTGCGCAGGCTGGAACTTTTTAGTTGAATTTTCGGGGAAGGGCGGTATAATCCCTCCTCACGCGCCCGTAGCTCAATTGGATAGAGCACCTGACTACGGATCAGGAGGCTACAAGTTCGAATCCTGTCGGGCGCGCCATACCTCACCTTTTTCCGATTTTTCTTCAAAAATGGCGAAAATCGGGGAAAGTTTCGGTGTTTCAAATTTTAAGCCCTTTTCGTACGAAATCTGCTCTTTGAAGCATAGATTTAGAACACCGCGCCGCTGGTAGTAATCTCCGCTCGCCCAAATCTCACGGGGAGCTGATATAAACTTCATGCTGTATGCGAGGGCTTCGGGGAAGGGCATATCCACTTCTTTTTCGTTTTCAATACTCTCTTCAATCATGATTTTTTCAGTTTTAAGCTCCGTTATTCGGATTTCGCACATCGCTCGCACTTCATCATTGCCAGTATTCATAAGGGTTTTGAGGGCTTTCTGCTTTTCTTCCTCTATTGCTTCCAGCCTTGCCCGTTTCGCATCTAAGTTCATGCGGGAGTCTTCGGTCATTGCATCATAGCACTCTCTAAAAACTAGCGCAGAGAGGTCGAGAAGTTGATTTTGCGGCGTGATACGGGTTAGCAAGTCTTCAAAGTCGGAATGTAGGACTTCGGGCTTGATACCTTTTCCATTCATGGGGCAGCCTTTTTTGCAACAATGATAATAGGCGTATCTTTTCCCTAGCTTGTTCGTGGGCTTACTTGCGGTCAGGTGTTCCCCACAGGCGGCGCACTTCACCCAGCGGCGGAGAGGAAACTCGGTGGATTTTAGGTCATATTTACAGGGAACCACCTGTTTTTTTCCATTTAGTCGGTCTTGTATAGCTTGAAAAGTTTCGAGGGAAATAACAGCGTCCATTTCCCAGCGTTGGAATGGAATCCCCCAGCGCGGATAAGCAAAGAAACCTGTATATCTAGGATTTCTAAGGAGGTGTCTTACAAAGTTAAAAGTCGGAGATATAGTGGTTTCTTTAATCTTTGGGTGATTCTGCAAAAACTCACGAACAGCTTTTGGAGTAGGAAAGCGGGCTGAGGCGAAGCCCTCTAAAGCTTCTTGTATGATACTTGCTGCTGGCTCTTTGCGCTCCAGATATACCTTTCTTTCACGCTTTGTTATCTTATAACCCGGGGGAGGTTGTAGTACCCAATGACCTTGCTTAGCGTGTTCAAGCATATAATTTTTGGTGCGTTTGGCGTTTTTCTTACGCTCATATTCTCCCAAAATTGAGGCGATGCCTTCCATAACCTCGCTTTCCTCTGTATCGTCCAGAAACATATTCACAGATTGTAGGCTATGCCCGAGGTCTCTTAACTTCTCTTTTATGCTAAAATGCACTAGCTTGTTCCGTGCAAAACGGTTTAGGTCGTCCACAAGCAGGATATAACCTTTTTTAGCGTTAGCTGCTAGAAAGCTCAACAATTCTCGGAAAGCAGGACGAGTGCTTTTATCTCCAGATATGCCCTTTTCTATAAATAGTTGCACTATCTCATATCCATGGTTTTTACACCATTGACGACATCTTAGCTCTTGGTTTTCGAGACTATTTCCCTCTAAAACCTGTTTTTTACTCGATACTCGGGCATAAATTACTGCTTTCTTTTGTTCCTGTTCTACCATTCTTCAACAGACCTCTTAAAATGTTGTTGAAGATTAAGACTAGCTCGTTCCTTATGACCTCTATCTGCTTGTCTGTTAAGTCTAAACCTATAAGACATTTGCGGCATTCCTCGATTGACAATTTCGCCATAGCGCACCTTTTCTAGGTTGCGTTCTGGCTCCGGTGCTTCCGGTAATCAAAACTGAGTCTCCGTATTTAGTCTGCATTTTCGACCTTTTCCCTTTTTATCGCCCGCACGCGGTATGTCTTCCCGCCCGCGCGTTGCAAGATTACTTCCCCATAGGGTATAGCCTCCACCAATTTATGAATGCTGTCGAAATCCTTCGGACTGCCGCTATATTCTTTTTCTATGAAGGTAAATTCTTCTCCATTCCGAGTGATTGTTATTTTTTCCGGTTTTGCCTTTGATAATGCCCCTCGCATTTTTTCACCCAACGTAGAGGATTCCTCGTTCCCGTGCTCTTTGAACAGGTCGCTTAGATTTATAGAAACATGAGTATCTGGCAAATCGCCAGCTATTTGGCTTGTCTGTAAATCCTTCTCGGTCATAACCTCCGCCTGTCCGTCCGGCTTGACCAGTAGATATGTATTTTCATTTTTCAACGCAGCTACTCGCGCATAGGCAAATTCGAATAAAGTCATGCGAAATTTACGAAGAGCAATATCTACTTCCGGCGAGGCAGAAAAGTCGAAGAGAACTTTCTTCGTGTTTTTTAGCTTTTTGATGGGGAGTCCGAGTTTTCGCAGACGAGATATGAGAGAGATAAACGCAAGGTCTATTATAGAAAATTTGCGCCAGCCGTGGCCTTGTTCCGAGCGGTGGTCGTCTAGCAGTCCTGCAGACTCCCAAGAGTTTATAGCTCTGTAGCTAACACCAGTCTTGTTGATGTCATACTTCTTTTCGTGTAAAGCATAGATTGGTTCCGCCTTCTTCATAATTTGGAGGAACTGTTGCATGGCTTCGCTTTCGCAGGTATGTTCGGTCTTGTCGGTCATAGGTTCGCCTCTTTTGCCTAAACTATACCATAAAGTATAATTAAAGTCAAGCAAAAAATGAACCGAAAGGTATAATTATTTATCGGTGGCCTTTTTCATGCGCCTTCCCCTTGCTTGTATTAGGGCGGCCATTTTATCCCTGTAGCTTAGATACTCCGCCGCCGACTGCGGCAGGGGCGAGCGCCGGAAATCGTCAAACTCTAAAAAGAACTTTATCTCGCAATCCTCGCCGACCATATCTTGAAGCAGGAAAAAGGCCACATAGCCCTTGAAGTCCTCGAACAGGTCGAAAAAGCTCTTATACCTTTGCAGGGTGTCATGTAAGGGGCTAGGTTTCCCTTCATAAAAGAGCCGGATACACTCTAGGGTTAGGTCAAATCTATCGCATATAAGCGCGTTGCACCCTCGCTCTTGATTCATGGTCGGTAGATTGTCTATTCTACGGCCTGGGAAAATAATAAACCCACCTATGTTGTAAGCGCTTGCCCAAAACTCTTCAACCGTGTTCTCTGGCAACTGGCTTAGTATCTCTTTGTGCGGCCAAACCTTCCATGTATAAATAGGGGTTTTGTAATCTAAACGAAAGTAGGGGTGAGTTATAGTGTCGCTTGAAAGTCGGAACTCGCCTAGCTCGGACTTGTGGTATAAATATGCCTCATCTAAATCTAGCGCGTCCGAGAGGTCGAACATCTTTCCGCCGGGTAGAGGCTTGCTCCAAAGTAGCTTGTGATACTTTCTTAGGAGCGGGCTGTATTTATCGGGGTCTAGCCTGCCGGGGGTGTCTGTCCTAAAGTCGAAGGTTATATCTATCACGCCGCTTTCCCCTTTTTGTTTATAAAAAACCGCCTAGGGAAAGGCGGTCGGGGGTTCATAAATCAGTTTAGGTTTGATTCCGTGGCCTTCCGGTTGCCCGTGTTATATAGCCAACAGCGCCCCGACCTTGCTTGTCGAGGATATACGGCGCGGCAAAACCGCGCCGCCTAAACTAGGCTTATGAAAGCCCAAAAGCCATAATCCCTTATGGTTTCAGCCGGAAGTATAAGGGGGTTGGCGGTAGGAAGCAAGGACTTTCACTCCGCCCTCTATTTTTGGAGCTATTTCTCTTTGTTAACTCTCTGTTCAAGGGGGGGGGGGATTTCTCTGGGCTTCCTCTGGGCTAAATCTGTCATTTTTCTCTGCGTTCCCCCGGCGTTCAAGGGGGATTTCTCACTGCTTCCTCACTGCTTCGGTTGTCATTTTTTTCGGCGTTTAAGGGGGATTTCTCTGAGCTTCCTCTGAGCTTAACTTGTCATTTTTCTCGAAGTTCGTTCGGGGTTCGTTGCTCGATTTTCTCACGGCTTCCTCATGGCTTCACTTACTATCTCTCTTGTTCCATTCCTGTGTGGCGATTGGTTCGAGAGGTTTCCTGTATTTAGCCCTCCGCCTCGGCCTTAGCCAGTAGGCAGTCGAGTAGGCTTGCGTTGCAGATATACCTTGCGCTTTTCATTATTTCGGGATACAAAGTGTTCCAAGTAGAGCTAACTATAGCGCGCCAGTTGGAAACAAAGAGGGGGATTTCGATGTTGAAAAAAATGAACTACAACGTATTGTTCGTGTCGGCCGTGGTCGCGGGGCTGTGGATATTCGCGAACCCGTTTTTCGGCAACCAGACCGTTTACAGGCAGGTGCACGCCACGGGCGAGTGCCTGAGGAAAGTTCCGAAAGACCGCGTGTCCGTGGTTATAGAGGTTCGGAATCTCGCCGACGACATGAGGGTTGCGAACGAGAAAACCTCCGCCACATACCGCAAGCTCTCCGACGCGATCGCGCGGCTCGACGGCGTGGAGCTCGAGACCAAGGAGGTCAGCGGCCAGGAGAAGACCGAGTGGAACAAAAAGCTCGAAAGGCGCGTGTCGCTCGGGTTTGAATCCGTGATGTCGCTCGAGGTCGTGGCGAAGGATCAGGAAACCATCGGCAAAGCCCTTGCGCTGGCCGCAGGATACAAGGACGCCTTCAGCCGCAGGTTCAATTTCTTCACGTCCAACGAACTCATGAAGGCCGAGCAGGAAGCCTGCATGTCCGAGGCCGCGCGGAACGCCCGCGAAAAGGCCCTCGCATTGGCTTCCGGCGGCAAGGCCCGCCTCGGGAAAATGGTGAACGCGAGCTATGTCCAGCGCGACGACTTCGTTCCTGTCAGCAGGCACTCGTTCGCGCGCAAGGCCGTAGAGCTCGCGGAAGAGGACGCGGCGTTCGCCCCCGCTCCGACCATGTACGCCAGGGACGGCGACATGTCCATCACGGTCAATGCCACGTTCGAGCTGAAATAGGGCCCGTTCCCTTTATGCTTTATCCTTACCGGCTTTTGTCGAATACGGCGGCTATGCGGGTCATGGCCTCGTTGTTATCCCTGTGGGTGTTGAACGCGCTGAACCTGTTATAGTTCTCTCCGCAGCTGCCGAAGCCCGAGCCCGGAGTGCAGACCACCTGCGCCTTGTTCACCATGAAATTGAGGAACTGCCAGTCTTTCGTTTCCGCGCCCTTGGGGTCGTAGTCGGGGAAATCGGGCGTGGGAACCCACAGATACGGCGCGTTCCGTCCGCCATGGACTTCCCAACCGAAGCCCCTGAAGGTGCCGCTCATCTTATCCACGACCTCCTGATAATACCGCACCTGCTCCATGCCCTGGGACTTGCCCTCGGGCCCCAGCATGGCGAGCCCCATCTTTTGCGAGACGTAGCTGGCGCCGTTGGAGAACACGTTTATGAAGCGCTTGAAGTTCGCGTGCAGCGACTCGCCGCCGACCACCTTGAGGGCCTTTGGAATCGCTATCCAACCCAGGCGGATTCCGGTGAAGCCCGCGGACTTGGAGAAGCTGTTTATCTCCACCGCGACCTTGTCCGCGCCGTCGATTTCGTATATGCTGCGCGGAATGTCCTTGTCCCTGATGAACTCGGAGTATGCCGCGTCATATACTATGAGGGCGCGGTTGTCCTTGGCATACTTCACGAATTGGCCCAGCCTGTCCTTCGTCATGGCCGCGCCGGCGGGGTTGTTCGGAGAGCAGAGGTAGATGACTTGCGCCTTGTCCTTGGGCAGGTCTGGCTCGAAGTTGCTTTCCTTTGTCATGGGCATGAGGATTAGGTTCTCGTAAGTTTTGGTCTTGGGGTCGAAACGGCCGAGGTTTCCGGCTATGGCGTTGCTGTCGACATACACGGGATAAGTCGGATTTCCCACGGCTATGCCGTTTCGCTTACCTAACGTCATCGACAGAATCGCGGTCAAGTCTTTCGCGCCGTTGCCTACGAAGATTTCGTCCGCGGCTAGTTTGACGCCGAACCTCTCGTAGTCTTTCGCGATGGCTTCCATCAGCCAAGGGCGCCCTTCGGTATCGCCGTAGCCGCAGTTGTCCTTCCGCATGTCTTCCTCGGCTTCCCGCATGGCCTTGAAGGCCGCTTCGGCCAGGGGCAGCTTGACGTCGCCTATGCCGCAGCTGATGACATTTCTTGCGTCTGGATTGTTCTTTACGAAATCGTTCCTGACTTTGCCTATTTTCGGGAACAGATAGCTTGCTCGGGCCGGGTCGTTCACCATTTCCGTCAGGTCGGAGTTCAGCTCCGCAGCCGGCTTCTTGACAAGCGAGGTGATGTTCTGGTCTTCGACTTGGAACGCCACATCTTCCCAGCTGCCGTTCTTGAACGCTTCTATATTCGGGTGGTCTTTTCCGTCGGTAAGGTATTCGCGGAACAACAAGAGGGTTTCCTCCGGTGTAAGGCCTTCCTCTATGCCGAAACTCAGCACCATGTTCGTGAACTGGTTTTGATCTGCGTTGCTATAGACGCCGTTATTCTCGAACGGCAGAGGGTCGAAGTCGTAGATGTCAAGGATAGCCTGCATGACTTCTTCGGCAGTTTGGGCTTCGAGTATGGACTTTCTCATTTTAGTTCCTTTTCTTTTTGTTGCCCCTCTAGTTTCTACAACAAGAGCATATTTGTCAACTGGAGTCAAGGGCAAAAAACGATTGACTGCCGCGATGGCTCGGTGTAAAATGTCGCCCGCCCTCGGGGGCTTAGCTCAGTTGGTTAGAGCTACCCGCTCATAACGGGTCGGTCGTTGGTTCGAGTCCATCAGCCCCCACCATTTCCCGCTTTACCGGGTCAGGCGCAGGGCGACAGCGTGCCGCTGTGGCTCAGTGGTAGAGCGTATCCTTGGTAAGGATAAGGTCGTGAGTCCGATTCTCACCAGCGGCACCATTTTGAAACGATGATTGGAGTTCGCATGTGTGGGATAATTGCGGTGTGCGGCGAAGACAACGCCTGCGACATATTGATAAAAGGCCTTTCTGCCCTGGAGTATCGCGGTTATGATTCCGCCGGGGTCGCCGTAATTGACGGCGGAAAGCTGAGGACAATCAAGACCGTGGGCAAGGTCGCCGCGCTCGCTAAACTGGTATCCGCCTCCAAGCTCAAAGGGAGCGTCGGCATAGCGCATACCCGCTGGGCCACGCACGGCAAGCCTACGGACGAGAACGCCCATCCGCACGAAACGGAAAGCCTCGTCCTCGTGCACAACGGCGTGATAGAGAACTTCGCGGAGCTCAAGAAAGCGCTGGTTGCCGAGGGCTATTCCTTCAAGTCGCAGACCGACACCGAGGTGCTGGCCGTGTTGATCCAGTCGCTCCTCGATAAGGGGAAAAAACCGGAGGAGGCGCTGCGTTCGGCTCTCGGGCAGGTAAGGGGGACGTATGCGCTCGAGGTGATATTCAAGTCCGAGCCCGACAGGATTTACGGCGCGAAGCTCGGCTCCCCGCTTGCGATAGGAACGAACGGGCGGGCGTATTTTATGGGCTCGGACGCGCTCGCGCTCGGCCACTCCTGCGACAAAATCATGTATCTCGAAGAGGGCGATACCGTCGTCATCGAAAAAAAATCCTGCCGCGTGAAGGACAAGTCGGGCGCTACCGCGGCGCGCGAATTCCTCCCATTGGATAAGGACGCGGTCGCCGACAAATGCGGGCAGGAGCATTTCATGTTGAAGGAAATACTCGAGCAGCCTGCGGCCATCGCCAAGACTTTGGCCGCCGCATTCCCCGCCGACGGCGCCGGATTTCCCATCGACTTCTCGAAGGTTTCGAGGATACACATAGTTGCGTGCGGCACGTCGTATTACGCCGGACTCGTCGCGAAGTACTGGATCGAATCGATGTCTCCGGTATTGGTCGAGGTGGAGTTCGCCTCCGAGTTCCGCTATCGGCGCCCGTTCCTTAGGAAAGGCGGCGTGGCGATATTCATATCCCAGTCGGGCGAGACCGCCGACACGCTCGCTGCCCTGCGCTACGCGAAGGAGAACCACCAGAAGACCATAGCCATAGTGAACGTCGAGAGTTCGACCATGTCGCGCGAGGCAGACGTGGCTCTCATCACCAAGGCCGGGCCCGAGATCGGCGTCGCCTCGACCAAGGCGTTCACCGCCCAACTCGCGCTGCTGGCCGCGCTTTCGCTCCAGGCGGCGACGGCCTCCGGCTCGATAAGTGCGGAGGAATTCGAGAAGAAAAAGGGCGAGCTCATGCGCGTACCGGGGCTTGCCTCGCAGGTGCTCGCGCTCGACGAGGGCATAAAGGACATCGTGAAGAAATGGATACTCGGGCGCAAGAGCGCGATATACATAGGCCGCGGCTATACCTATCCCATAGGGCTCGAGGGCGCGCTGAAGCTCAAGGAAATCTCGTACATGAACGCCGAAGGGTACAGCGCGGGCGAGTTGAAGCACGGCCCTATCGCGCTTGTCGCCCCGGGAATCCCGACCGTCGTGCTGGCGCCGTACGACGCCGAGCTTTTCGAGAAGACGATTTCCAACATGCACGAGGTCAAGGCGCGCGGCGGATTCATAATACTCATATCGAACAGCTCGCAGTGCGAAAAGATGAAGGACGAGGCCGAGGCGACGATTCCCATGCCGGAAACGGACGGATTTATCGAGCCGCTTCTCTACGCCCTGCCGGTGCAGATGCTCGCCTACCACACCGCGGTCATGTCGGGATACAACGTCGATCAGCCCCGCAACCTCGCTAAGAGTGTCACTGTGGAGTAGGCTCTAGTCGAAGAGAATTTCGCCGATGGCCTTCGACACTTCCGTGTTTTCCATTATCCCCGAGAACATATGCGCCTTGGCGCCGTAGGCGTACAGAGGGACGTTGGCGGCAGTATGGTCGCCGGTTGTGAAGGCGCAGGTCAGGGGATCGAGCCCGCCGGTTTCGTGGTCCGCGGTCACCACGAGCGTCACGTCGGGATTGGCCTCCGTGAACTTCATCGCGGAGGCGATCGCCTTCTCGAAATCCGTCATGCGGACCAGCATGCCCGCCAGGTTGTTGGCGTGGGATTCCTTGTCGATGTAGGCTTCCTCTATCATCATGAAAAACGGCTTCCTGCCGTCCATCATGCAGGTGTACTGTCCGCCGAAGCTCACGGCCGCGGGTATCGGCAGCAGCTCGAACTCCGCCTGCGGGGACATGTCTCCGATAACCTTCACGGGAGTTTTGAGCAGCTGCGCCCTGATGTCCTCGTGGTCGTTCCTGTCGAACGAGTGGGCGTAGAACGCGGCCGGGGTCGCCCCGGTCGGCCCTTCGGTGGTCGCGACGATGGCGCCGTATCCCCTGGCCTTCGCCTTTTGGGCCAGTGTCTCGCACTTCTGCCCGTCGGGGGTCATGGCCAGGTATCCGTTCCTCGTCTTTATCCCGCATGAGTAGGCCGTGGCGGCGGCGGCGGAATCGGTCGTCCAGCCGTTCACCTCGTTCGTGATTACCCATGCCGACGGGGTCTGCGCCGCGAGGAGTCCATCCCTGCATTTCACTTGCCCCCAGCCCATGCCGTCGCCTATCATAAGTATCACGCTGCCGCCCGCGAGAGCGTCGGACGGAAAAAGCGCCATCGCTATTGCGACGATACTAAATTTCAGGCGAATGATTTCGGTCCTCCATATGATATAGCTCTTGCCTATAGTTTAGCTTTTTTCGGCTGGACTGTCAAGGCGGTTATGGTGCTTGCGCTTCGCAAATCCACCTGCAAGCATTATCGCCTCAGCCGCGCGGTCAGGAAGATACGGCGCGCGGCGAGGTGGTCGCTCGGTCGCGGAGTCTTTAGTTGAGGATTGGCGCGAAATATGATATACTTGGAACCATGAACGAAACACTGTCCTCGATCAAACGTAAATACCGCGGAAAGAAAGCGCGGTTCCTCGGTGTGGATTTCGGGGAGGCCAGAGTCGGCCTCGCGCTGTCCGACGAGGGCAGGGTGATCGCTTCGCCGCTCGCCGTAGTCCCCATGCCCTCGGCCTTCCGCGTAATAGAGGAAACGATCGCGCGCGAGAACGTGGTGCTCGTGGTCGTAGGCCTGCCCCTCACCATGAAGGGCGAGGAGGGCGCGGCGGCGGAAAGGGCCCGCGAGTTCGCCGCGAAAATCAAGGGTGCCCCCGTCCTGTTCGCCGACGAAAGACTGACTTCGAAACTCGCCGAGCGTATGCTGGCGGACGCTGGCGTGGTGCGGAGAAACCGCACGGGCACCACCGACATGATTGCGGCCGCGCGGATACTGCAAGACGTGCTGGACTCGCCATGATGATAGACCTGCACTCGCACACGTATTATTCCGACGGCACGGAATCGCCGGAATACCTCGTCGAACGCTCGCACGCTGCGGGTGTGAAAATGCAAGCCCTAACCGACCACGACACGCTCAAGGGCATGCCGGAATTTTTCGAGGCTGCCGCGAAGTATCCCGACCTGATACCCGTCGCCGGCAGCGAGCTCAGCCTCGCGGACATGGAGATACTGGCGCTCGGGGTTAAGAAAAATCTCGCCGTGCGGCGGACATTCCGCTCGTATAAGGATGCGATAGAGTTTGCGCTTGCGATGGGCGCGGTGCCCGTGCTGCCTCATGCCGTGCGCACTGGAAAGAAGGGGCGCGCGCTCGAGAAGCTCGTGCTCGAGCTCAAGGGCTACGGGCTCATGGGCATAGAAGTATTTCATCCAGAGCACGACAAGGAGATGGCGGACGAGTGCCTTGCTCTCGTGCGGAAGTATAAGCTGCTCGCGACCGCGGGCTCGGATTTTCACGAACCCGACGAGCCTATCGACGAGGAAGGGTATGGCGGCCGCGGCATCGGATTCTTCGGTGGCGGCGATTGGGAGCACTGCCCCGAACTCGACGCGACCTACGAATTTTTCAAGAAGTGGATTTCTTGAGCCCGACCTTGCGCGTCGCCCATATGACTCGCTTCGCGTTCAGTATGCGCGCCTTGAGCTTCATGTCCTTCGCGCGCCTGGACTGGCGTTTTTTCTTGGAAGAAAGGTATTTCCAGATTGCTTTCTGCCAGATGTGCAGCCACCTCAGGCGCTCTATCTTGAGTGCGTCGGCCACGGCGTTCGCCTCGAACTTCAGGCCGTTCGGGTCGGCTGTGGAAAGCGCTTCGAGCAGCTGTTGGTCGGAGAGAAAACCCCAGCGCTTATACAGCGGCTCCTTGACTCCGCGCGCGAAGACGTATAGGTCGCTGACATAGCTGCGCGCGTAAATATCCGGCGCGACGAACGCGGTATAGAACCCGTCGTCCTGCGCGAGTATCGGGAACAGGCGCTCGAGGCAGTAGGGCAGCGCCGAGTTGTCGTCCGGTCTGAACGGCTCGGCCGGGAAATCCTCGAGCCGCCACTTATGGGAGAAGAGGGTCGCAAGAGCCTTGGTGCGCGCCCAGAACATACCCCCGTAGGGCGCCATGACGTGCGGGTCGAGCGGACGCTTCACGCCGAACAAATCTTTGAGGAAGCGCCTGGAGGCCTCGAAGCAGACGGTCGAGTGCCATTCGTTGCCCACGCTGAAGCTCTGCGCGTGGTTGAAGGTGAACGGCACTAGCATACCGAGCCGCTCGTCGCGCTCGAACTCGGCTATGATATTATCAACGTAGTCGCCGCTGGCGACAAGACTCTGGAGGCAGTGATTATTAAAATCCTCGGCATAGACGCCCAACAAGCCGGGCATGATTTTATAGCTGCTCTCGGAGCGCTTGGCGTGGATTATGCCGACGTATTCGTATTTGGCTATCTCTTTGCGGCAGGTAATCAGGAATGCCGACTGCTCGCGCCCGCGGTTCTTGTGCTCTACATACAACTTGCTATTGCAAAGGTCTGCGAACTTCGGCTTCGCCAGCTCGAGCACGTCTTTGTTCGGGCTTACTATTATGAGGTCGATCCACTTCGGTAGTTTGGATACGAAGGAGAACATATAATCCAATTTTTCGGCGTAGTAGATATACACCAGCAGCGCGGTCTTTGGCCTTGTCTTACGTGGCTTCGCGACATCGCTCGGCAGTATGCGGTTGAAGCCGAGACTATCGGAGAGCTCCGAGTTCGGCACGCTGTCCAGCAGGTCGTCCCATATCAGTCCGTAGAGCTTCGGGTTTTGATCCTTTATGAAGTCGAGGAGCTTTTGCGCGCGGAACGGGATTTGGTATTCGGCTTCGTGTTTGAAGGCCGAGAAGTATTTGCGTTTTACGACCGGGCAGCGATCCTCGATTACCTCTTGGTCGTTCAGGAACGAGAAGTTATGGCGGATAAGGAACTCGTATTTATCGACGTCTATGAACGCCTCGGACTTGAAGCCGCGGGATTCGAAGTGGTCGGTGAACCGGGTCTCGCCCAAAGTTATCGCGTCCATGAGTCTGTCCATTTTTGGGAGCTTGCTCCAGTAGCGCTTGAACTCGGCGGAGGAGAACATGCGGCGCCTTATCGCCAGCCAGAAGCTCTGGATGTGGGGGTATGCCCATGCGTCCACTTTGTTCTCGGGCGACAGGAGTCTGTATCCCCTCGGATCCCTATTTATGCCCCAGAAGTCGCACTCGCGTTTGTCCATCTCGCCGAACATGTCTTTGAACGGGAACACGGGGCCGTAGTAGGAATTATTGGTGAGCAACAGTTCGTCGTATCTCGCGAGATCATCGCCTATGAGCTCTATGCCCGCTTTATACGCCCAGAAGTCGAAGCCTTTGTTCTCGCGGACGAGCGCCTCGACGCCGAGGCAGGCGAGCTTTTTTCTGCCTGCGGCGGTCAGCTTGCCGTTGACAACTACTATGACGCGCTCGCACTCTTTACTCAATTCGGAGATGCAATAGGCCGCGTATTCCGGCACGTTCCCATTCGGCTCGTAGTGCACATATACGGCTATGCGTTCCATGGTTTTAGTCATGCGGGCAGTATACATTTGGCGTCCGGCATTGACAAGACAAAAATATTTATGGGAAGGTAAAGCCTAGTGTTCGTTGTCTTCGAGCCACTTCATTACATACTTATAGACTTCGGCCGCCTTATGCAAATCGAGGGTGCTGCCGTCGTCCGCCCTGACGCCGCGCTCCATATCTATACCTACGACGGCGCCCAGATCCGTCTGCGCCTCGGCTATCTTGGAGAGCTCGTCGTATATGTTTTGCGGGCTCAGGCCGCCTGCGTAGATATGCCTCAGGTTCTTGAATTTGGGCGGCTCATATTTTGTCGGCAGGACGCCTTCGCCGAACGATTCGTCGAAGATAATATCCGGGCGGAGCAATCCGCACTTTCTTTTAACCTCCGGATTCTTCGCGCCGCAGTCAACGATACGCTCTACGAGAGTTTTTGTCTTGGAGTTATAAGGTATTCGTGTGCGGCAGTTCGAGATATACATGCAGGTGCCCGGACATTGCATGAATCTGTCCACCGCCTTCGGAGGGATAACATCAATATAGTTGGAACAATTTACTTGCAGGCTGGTATTAGAAAACTTCATCATTTGTTCGAGGGGTTTCGGAATATCGCAGGACAAGACTCTGTAAGGCCAGCCGCCTTTGCCGTCTGTTCCGATGCCGTTGACATGCAGTCCGATAGTTCCGATTGCCCCGGGCTTATAGTGCTGCTGTATCAGGCTTTGCACACTCATGATATAGCGGAACCCGTCATCGTCGGTATCTTTGGAAACCACGAACCCAATCTCGGCCAAGGGGTGCTCCCGAAGGAAATCCAAGATGTCTTTTTTGGGGATAAGCTCATTCGCTCCGGAAAACGATATCAAGAATACGCGCATCGCTAGTCCTTTTTGCTGTTTGTTTGCGCACAGTATAGTCGTTTATATAACAGACGCAAGCATTTTTTGTCTATTAGGGTTCTGCGTTGGCAAAAACAGGTGGCGGAAGGGGTGGGATTCGAACCCACGATACCTTGTGGGTATGCCGGTTTTCAAGACCGGTGCCTTAAACCGCTCGGCCACCCTTCCGACCCCAGGATTTTACTTGTGTTCCGGCGAATTGTCAAGTTAAAGAGTTTCAACTTTTAGTGCACGAAATCGCACGGATGACCGGGAGTGCTGTAAGCGGAGTCGTGGCGAAAGGTGTAAGAATGTTTTGTGTTAGACCCATTTCGGAGGGCATTTAGCAATTAAGGTACTAGCTGCATCCCTTATTTCATTGGGGAATTGTGCGGCTATTATGTGTTTTTCTTGAATTTTTCTCATACATTTTGGGTCTAGATTATCAACAAAATCGAAGCAATACTTTTCAGATGGAGAGAGTATGAGGAACTTTTTCCCAAGAGAATGAATTATTCTTAAAGGCTCGAGTAAATCAGAATCATTCGATACAAGTACCGCCATATCGAATTTCTTCAAACAGGCATCCATTACAAGGTGTGCGGCTATATTGACATCAGAGCGTTTTTCTTCGGTTTTAAGCACGCGCAATTTTTTTATGCTAGTCGTGCCATCTTCATTTTGTAAACATGTTATTGGGTAAGCGGGCATTAACGTGGGATTCTTGGAAAACCGACCTTTAACTATATTCATGCCTTCTATAGTCATAAGCGCTTTGTAGTATTCCTGTTGTCTTGATGGCGATTTATCGCCCGGATATAAAGCATCTATATCCGTTGTGTAGAAATTTATCTGCTCTAAATTATATTCACCCCGCAGGAATTGTTTAACAAGCTTCTTAGGGTCAACCCAACGCAATTTACGCCTATGAGCATTAACAATAGGGTCTTCTTTACTTTTTAGACGTCCATAAAATAGATTATACCCATCTATATAAACTCGGATTTTCACAAGAGTTCTCCTAATAATATGGGGGCTTTCGCCCCCTCCCGAAGCCGTAGCTCCGAGCTATTATGATTATATTATCTACCGATTCGGAACAAAAGTCAAGCTTATTTCAGGGTCATGATACGATATTAGAGCGGACTTATTTTGTTCTAAAGTTGAAACTCTTCCCAAAAGAGTTGAAACACAATATTGATTTTACCTCATTATTCGGCTCTTGCGTAGTCTTTCAAGACCGGTGCCTTAAACCGCTCGGCCACCCTTCCGGGGCTAGGATTTTAGCGGGGTTGCGAAGGGTTGTCAATCCTATTGTTTCTTGCCGCCCTTTTCTTCTTCGGTCTTGGGGAGGGCGGTCTGCTCGCGCATGAAGAATAACCCGCGCACCATGTCCGCCGCGCGTTGGAGCTGGTAGTCGTTCCGGTCGCGATCCTCGTCGCGCCGCTCCCTGTCCGCTTTGGTGCCGGCCAGCTTGTCTTTGCCGTCATTCTTGAGCGCGTTCTGCATTGTGCTTTCCGAAAAACTGCGGTCTTCTTTGAACTCTTCTATCTTGGCGCGGTTGACCACTATGTCGGGCTCTATACCGTCGGCCTGTATCGACCTGCCGCTGGGAGTGTAATAGCGGGCAGTAGTGAGTTTCAGCGCGGTAGCGTCGCCGAGCGGGATAAGCGTCTGGACGCTGCCTTTGCCGTATGACTTGGTGCCCATCACGACCGCGCGGCGGTGGTCTTGAAGTGCGCCCGCGACGATTTCGGCCGCGCTCGCGCTGCCCCCGTTTATAAGCACTACGAGGGGCATACCTTTAGTCAGGTCGCCCTTGTTCGCGAAATATACCCGTCCGGCGTCGGCGCCACGCGACTTTATCGACACCACCTCGCCTTGGTCGAGGAATAAATCGCTCACCGCGACCGCCTGATCCAGGAGGCCGCCGGTGTTGTTTCTAAGATCCAACACGAGGCCCTTTATGTTCTTGTCTTTTTTCAGCTCGTTTATTGCGCGCTTCAGTTCTTCAGACGAGTTTTCGTTGAATGCGGAGAGCCTGAGGATACCGACGTCGCCGAGCTTTCTGGATTTCACGGCGTCGATTTTGATTATCGCGCGGGTGATTTCTACGTCGAACGGCTCTTTGCCTTCGCGGAAGACCTTAAGTTTTACCTTTGTGCCGGGCTTGCCCTTCATCTTCTTTATCGCCTCCTGCAGCGATAGACCATAGACTTGAGTATCGTCTATGTGCGTTATCAGATCGCCGGCTTCGATACCGGCCTTGAACGCCGGAGTGTCGTCCATGGGCGAGACCACCTTGACCACGCCCTTGTCCATCGTGACTTCTATGCCGAGACCGCCGAACCCGCCTCGGGTGGTTTCGTTCATCTCGCGGTAGTCCTCGTCGTTCAGGAAGCTGCTGTGCGGGTCGCGCTTAGAGAGCATGCCGTCGATAGCGGCCTCTATCAGCTCCTTGGACGACACTTCGTCCACGTAGCGCGCGCGGGTGATTTCAAACGCCTTGCCGAAAGTTTCCAAGTATTCGTAAACTTCCCTTTCGGTTTCCTTCACTTTTGCTGGAGGCGCCGGCTTTTTCGCGTCGCTGGCGGATAGGTCGAGGCTGCTTGCGCCAAGCCAGAAGCCGAAACCCGCCAAGAAGAAAACCAATCCCGCCACAAATAAAAACCTCGATTTTGCCCGTTCCATAAGCAGACTCCTTTTTAGTGGCTGGATTATACCAAGGCTCTCGGCTTTTGCAATGTTTTTTAATTGACGGTATGTATGTTATTGTCTATCATACGGTATGCCAAACAGAAAAGGAGCGTAGAATGTCCACGAGAATTTTCAAGTACAACCCCTTAAACGACGAGGTATTCAGAGAGGTCAAAATCGTGTGCGGCAGCGATTGTTCGCGCCAATGCGATGGCAAGGTCTGCGCTATCGACTTGGCGGTTATGCAAGCACTGGAGGCGGCTTTCAACTCCAAAGCCTTCAAAATTGAACGTGATGAACAAATCAAAGACGATGGCAATCTAATAACCTATAGTTATGGTGTTTGTATTCGCAATTTGGTAGGCGAGGTAGTCAATACGTTCAAGAGTAATCCTAAGAGCTGAATAAAGCAGTTGACAATCCAGCCCCTCGACGATATAATCGCCGCTCTATCCGTGCGAAAGGGCTTACTACGGCTGCCCCGAGCACCCAAAAAACAGGAGTCTAAAATGCCGAAATTGAAAACCAAGAGTGCCTTGAAGCTCCGTTTCCGCACTACTGCGACCGGAAAACTCCGGGCCAGCCGCGCCGAGCACAACCACTTCATGCGCCGCAAATCCAAACGCTCGCTTACTGACGCCATAAAGCCCCAGTATCTCGAGAAGGGCGACAAGCGACTTGTCGAAAAACTAATGCCCTACGGGCTAAGGTAGGAGGCTGACATGGCACGTGTGAAAAATGGCCTTACCAGAAAGGCGCGTCATAAGAAAGTTTTGGAACGGGCGAAGGGCTACCGTGGCCGCGGGGGCAGTTGCTATCGCATAGCCCACGAGCGGACCGAGAAGGGCATGCAATACGCCTACCGCGACCGCAAGGCGAAGAAGGGCGACATGCGCTCGCTCTGGATAGTCCGCATCAATGCGGCGGTGCGCGAGCACGGCGTGAAGTACGGCGAGTTCATCGCGGCTCTCGCGAAGGCCGGAATAGAGCTTGACCGCAAGGTCCTGGCAGCGCTTGCCGTGGAGAACCCCGCCGAGTTCAAGGCCGTGGTCGATCAGGCGAAGCGATTTATCACCGCAAAATAAGGTTGCCGGCGGCTCGTTAAACTGTTATAATAAGGGGCGCTCCGGCGCCTCTTTTCGATTAGGAGAAAGAAGATGGAAAATATTAAAGACATGCTGAAAAAAATCGCCGCCGCGAAAGACACCAAGGCGCTTGAGGAGATACGCGTCGCCGTTCTCGGCAAGTCGGGCTCGTTGACCGCGGAGCTGAAAGCCCTCGGCGCGCTGCCCGAGGCCGAGCGCAAGAAGAAAGGCGCCGAGCTGAACAAGGTGCGCGAGGAAATCTCCGTCGCCATAGAGGCCAAATATAAGACATTGGCGGTCGCCGAGATAAACGAAAAACTCAAAAGCTCGCCGCTCGACATCACCCTATCGCACGTAGGCTGCGCCGAGGGCTGCGTGCACCCCATATCCCAGGTCAAGGACGAGCTGCTCGCGATTTTTGGCGCAATGGGATTCAAGTACGCCGACGGACCCGATATAGAGGACGACTTCCATAACTTCTTGGCTCTCAACTTCCCCCTCGAGCACCCGGCGCGTTCGACGCAGGACAGCTTCTTCATAGCGAACACCGAAAACTTGCTCCGCACCCAGACCTCGGACGTGCAGATACGCGCGATGGAGAAATCCGGCGCGCCGATAAAAATCATAACCATGGGACGGGTCTATCGCCGCGACATGGACGCCACGCACACTCCGACCTTCCACCAAATCGAAGGACTCTATATCGGCAAGGGCGTGACCATGGCGCATTTGAAAGGCTGCCTTATGGATTTCTTGCGGACGTTTTTCGAGGTCGAGGATATTCCCGTCCGCTTCCGCCCGCACTACTTTCCGTTCACAGAGCCTTCGGCCGAGGTCGATATGCGCTGCTCGTTCGCGAACGGCGAACTCAAGATTGGACCCGACGGCAATCGCTATATGGAAATGCTCGGCTGCGGCATGGTGCACCCCCAGGTCTTGAAAAACGTCGGCATAAACCCGGACGAATACCAGGGCTTCGCATTCGGCACGGGCATAGAGCGCCTCGCCATGCTGAAATACGGAGTAAGCGACATGCGCAAGATGTTCGAGCCGGACATGCGCTGGCTTAGGAGCTACGGCTTCAGGGCGCTCGACGTGCCGAGCGTTCCCGCCGGGCTTTCGAGGAAGTAGGAGATATATCATGAAATTCACCCTGTCATCGCTCAAGAAATATCTCAAAACGGATTTATCGGCGCAGCAGATTGCGGACGCGTGCACCATACTCGGCCTTGAAATTGAGAGCATGGTCGATAAGGCCGCGCCGATCGCCAATTTCATCGTGGGCGAAATCATCTCGGAAGAAAAGCATCCGAATGCCGATCGGCTCCATTTGCTTAAAGTCAGCGTCGGCAAAGGCGAGCCGCTGCAGATAGTCTGCGGTGCGCCCAACGCCAAGAAAGGGTTGAAGGGCATACTCGCGCGGCCCGGCGACGTAATCCCCGCGACCGGCGACACGCTTGAAGCGGGCGAGTTGCGCGGCGTGAAATCCTTCGGCATGATGTGCAGCACGCGCGAGCTCGGACTCGGCGACGACCATTCAGGAATAATAGAACTCAAAGACCCCAAAGCGTTTGCCGGAGAGTCCGCGGTCGCGGCGCTCGCCCGCGAATTCGACCTCGACGTATTGTTTGATGCCGAAGTGACTCCCAACCGGCCTGACTACCTCGGCGTAATGGGCATAGCGCGCGACCTCGCCGCAGGCGGGTATGGGGAATTCGTGGAGCCGCCTTTGCCAAAAATTCTGGTAAGCGAAAAATTCACCATTCAGGTCGAGAACAAGGCGACCGAGCTTGCGAAATATTTCCTCGTGCAGGAATTCCGCGGCGTTAAAAACGTCGAAAGCCCGAAGTGGCTGAAGGATTATCTCTCCGCCGTAGGCATGAACTCGCACAATGCGCTGGTCGATATCACCAACTACATGATGCACAACATGTGCAGGCCCTTGCACGTGTTCGATGCGGACAAAATCAAAGGCAAAATCGTCATAGAAGAAGCGCGCGGCGGCGAGAAGTTCGCGGCGCTCGACGGCAACACCTACACGCTATCCAAGGGCGACATAGCCATCAAGGACGACACCGGCGTAATATCGCTCGCCGGAGTCATGGGCGGACTTTCGACAGCCGTCTCCGAGGATACCAGGAACGTGCTCGTCGAGGCGGCGTACTTCGTTCCCGCTCCCGTCCGCATGACCTCGAAGCGCCTCGGCCTAGAGAGCGACAGCAAGTATCGTTTCGAGCGCGGCGTGGATCCGAATTCGTGCGACTGGGGTCTTGTCCGCGCAGGTGCGCTGATCATGGAAATCTGCGGCGGCCAGGCGTGCCCTGTAATCCCGACCGGACAGAATCCCTATCGCGACACTCCGCTCAGCTTCCCCGTGGCATTCTTCAAGCAGCACATGGGGCTGGAGCTGGACAGGAAAGAGATGGCGCGCATACTGACTGCGCTCGGCTGCGTCGTGTCGGACAAGGGCGCGAAACTTTGGATAACTCCGCCTAGCTGGCGCGCGGACATAACCATGCGCGAGGATATATGCGAGGAGATAGGCCGCATGTTCGGCTACGACAAGCTGCCCGAGGAGCGCGTTCTGCCCTCCGATTTTAAGCCCGTGCTATCGGCGCGGCAAGCGCGCAATATGGAGCTGAAACGGGTGCTCGCCGCGCGCGGACTGTCCGAGGCCTACACCTACAGCTTCATGCACTCCAAGGATGAAATCGAGCCGTGGTCGGAGGGATTCCAAAAGGAGCCGATATTCGTCGCAAACCCCATCACCGCAGAGATGGACGTTATGCGGAAGAGTCTGGTGCCGAATTTGTTGAATGCGGTGGAATGGAACAACTCGCATGCCCTTTCTGATTCAAACGATATGAATAATTGGCTCGGAAGCATTTCGCTCTTTGAAATCGCCCCTGTATTTATGGGCAATCAACCCGGCCAACAGAGGCTTTATGCAACCGCGCTCCGCTATGGGGCTGCTCGAGGGAATGCTTGGGAGGAAGCTAAAAGGTGGGTTGAGATTTATGATATAAAGGCCGATTTGTTCGCCGCGCTCACCTTATATAATATCTCTGAGAACGATATAGAATTTGATACAAAGAACCTGCCCGATTGGGTAAATCCGTATCGTTCCGCTCGTGTGATAATAGATGGAATCGTTGTCGCAATTTTTGGTGAAATCCACCCTAGCAAGATGAGTAAAGTCCCCGGGGTTGCGGTATTCTTTGAACTGGACTTGGACGTACTGCCGGAAAAATCCAGATTTAAGAAACATTATGCTCCTGCAGAACTCTTTATGATTTTCCGTGAGCTTTCGTTCAATTTTCCGACCAATGTATCTGTGCGTGAAATCTATAACGCTCTAACCTCGCTTAAAGAGCCACTTCTCGCCGACATTACAATATATGATAAATTCAAGGATAGCCTTGGCATACAACTTAAAATCCAGCCTAAGGAAACTGCCCTAACAGATGAGCAGATTGCCGCGATAGTGGCGAAGGCCCAGAAGGCCTGCGAGAAGCTCGGCGGAAAGTTGCGCCAATGACCGAGCTTAAAGGCGACGAATACTATATGAAGCTGGCGCTTGCCGAGGCGAAGGCTGCGGCGGGCGCGGGCGAGATTCCCGTCGGCGCGGTCATAGTCTCCGGCGATGGCGAAATCCTCTCTCACGCGCACAACCGCGTCGAGGTCGGAAGGAACGCCCTGCTGCATGCCGAGATGGTAGCGATGGGAATGGCGCTCGCGAAGCGCAAGGAGAAATACCTCGCTGACTGCACCATATACATCACGCTCGAGCCGTGCGCCATGTGCGCGGCGGCGATAGCGCTCGCCAAAATCGGCCGCGTGGTCTGGAGCGCCCTTGACGAGAAGGGCGGCGCGGTTTCTTCGGGCGTCCGCTTGTGGGAGAGCTCCAAAAACCTATTTACACCGAAACAAAACCGATATATAATCGAAGAGTGCGGGGAAATACTCACAAAATTTTTTAAGGAGAGAAGATGCCAAGCAAAAAACCAACCCGAAGGGTCGGTGAAAAACCGAAAAAGACTGGTGGCAAAACCATAACCAAGTGGAAGTTGGTGCTTGCCGCTGCGCTCGTGTTCGCCATAGCCGCGGCCGTTTTTCTGGGACTCAAAGCGCTCGTTTCTCCGCGGGGAAGACCATCCGTCGCCTATGTGGAGAGGAAGGACGGCCGCTCCAAAGTGTATACGTTCGGCTTGAAGTCGGGCAGGTCGAGGGAGATATTCTCGACGCCCTACGAAGTGCGGGACGTTCTTGTCAGTGATGGGAATTATTTTTTCGCAACGTCCATAAACGTGGCGGACGGGCGCAGAAATTTCACCCTTCCTAGAAGGTGCGAGGGCGAAGGCGTGATTTGCGCATTCGGTTTCATCGACGGCAGTCTCGCCTACCGCTATGCCCGGATAAAACCGCTTGCGACCGGCTACAACATAGAAATAGCAAACTATATTCTCAATGGCGGCGAGTTCGAGTTTGCCGCCGGCTTCTCTGCGAACTATCCCCATCTCGCAAGCGTGATGGGGCAGGCGGCAAAGATGAGCTTTGACTTCGACGAAGGCTTCATATCGCTCGCCCGCTCGTCCATATCGACCTCGCGGTATCTATTTGCGGGCAATTTGGGGTATAGCGGTTTCTTTACTGCGGACGGCGGGAATTTCGTCCGCTATGGCCGTGATGGCGAAGAAGATATTCTCTCCGGAGCGTGGGGACAACAGGACTGCTTCATGAAGTGGAGCCCGGGAATTTTCAAAAAGGGCGAACCCAATAAATATCTGGTATTCAGGGCCGAAGGGTATGATATAGTATTCGACGCGAAAGCCTCCCTCGACAATTGGCTGCTGCGCGACCACTTCTACATAGTGAGGCAGGGCGACGAGTGCCAGCAGATAACGGTCATGCCGCCCGGCGGCGGCGACATACAGCTAATCCCGGGCAGGCACAAGGTCATTGCCAGGACGGCTGGATCTCCGTTCGTGATTTACAGCCTCTCCGGACACCCGATACACACGTTTTCCGAAAACGTGTCGCTGATAGGTTTCGTGAGGTTTTAGTTAATCGTCGGATATATCCTCGATGCCTGAAATCGTGAATTGGATAGCTGCTTTCGGAGGATATGCCGGGTCGGCGTCGGCTTGGCGTTTGGCGAGCAAATCGCCATTTTCGTGATATTCGATTGTCCCTGAAATTTTCAACCATCTCTTATGATCGGGCGCGAATGAGAGGATAAAAGCATAGTGATTCTCTTTAAGATTCCGGGCGGACTTACCCATTTGAACATCGTCTATGACGATGGTGTCCTCATAAATCGAATCCGTTTTGATAATCGTTGCGCGCGGCTCCCCGCGCTTGGAAGCGGTGCAGAAAATCATGGGGCCATTGTCGAGTATGAATTTGATTTGTTCGGTCGTTAATTTCATTTTTCAAACCTCGATTTGGTGGGGAAGAGGGTTTCTAGGAAGAGGCGGTTCTGTTTCCGTTGCTTCTCGGTCGTGTACTCGTCGTCGTTTATACAGAACAATTTCGCCTTGCGCTCCAGTACTTTTTCCGGCCTCAATCGCGCCGACACAACAAGAGTGCGCGAGCGCCTCGGCCATATTGGTGCCAGCAGGCGGCGGAGCCAAGTCGGCCTCTCGTCCGGCCTTAGCGTATTGCGGCCGAGCGCGTTGTCAATCAGCGGGAATATGATACGCTGTATCGTGAACTCGTCGCGGAAACGGGCGCGCTTGGAGTGCTCAACCACTTCGGCCATATCGGGACGGGCTAGGTTCTCCCTCAGGTACGACTTCCTCATGGCCTCCATCTGGTGAGTAGGCCTCAAGCTGAATTTGCGGCCGAAAATATCGAACACGAGGCGGTTCATGCGCATGAGCCAGCGCTCGAAAATCTTCTTCTGCGAGGCCAGCGCGCGCGCGAAGCCTACGTCGGAATATATATCATGCCTCGGGCGGAGCTTCCTCACGTCCACTATGGGATTGCCTTTCGCGTCGAAGAAAAACTCGGGTGCGAGCGGGGCGGCCGCGAACATGTCGTCGTTGGCGTAGATGAAATGCTCCGCCAGCCCTGGAATCTCCGCAATGAAGAGCTCTATGGCCGCGCTGTTGAAGAGGGGTAGGTATTTTTTCGGGATTATTTCATTGTGGCCGACGATTTTCACGCGCGGATTTTTGGTATCGAGCCATTTCGGAGTCTGTCCGTCGGTCACGATAAAAATCTTTCGCACCCACGGCATGAACTTCTCTACGCTGCGGAGAGAATACCTCAGCTCGTCGTTCCCCAACCAGCGCGCCATGGAGCGGGCGTTGATGTCGAGGTTTTTCGCTTTCGCCAGTTCCGCCTCGAGTCGCCGCCGATAGTCCGGCTCGGCCGCGTCGCACCAAAGATATACCAAATCTATGTCCATGGCGGGAATTATAGCTTGATTTCTCGCCCGGCGCAAGATATAATCGCGCGCGTAAACGCCTCTGTAGCATGAAGGTCGTGCAAGGGTTTTGTAAACCTTAGGTGTGGGTCCGATTCCTACCAGAGGCACCAGTTCTAACGGCCGCTTATTCTTCTATCCAGTTCTCGGTCCCACGACTTTTTTTGTTTTTCCAATTCCCTTCGCACTTCCGCGTAGTATTCTTCCGGATTCACGAAGTTGGAGCGAACGTGCCAGGTTTGGAAGTTAGGTAATCCCGAGCTTGCTATGCCGTTTATAATGAACCCATCCTTGTCCTTATAAAGTAGCGGCCCCCCGGAATTTCCAGGCCAAGTATGGCAGTCGGTCTGCACTCCCGTTTTGAAAACTCCAGTGACAATGCAATTTTCATGGATTTTAAGAGAATCTCCATCGTCGAATATTGGCTTGAGACTATTATCGCCCAGCTCTTTTATTTTTTCATCTATACGTCTAATGACATTGGATACCCACCCGCGGCCCGATGTGTCGCCGGTTCTCTGCATCTCTGCTAGGACTTCGATCGCTATGGGTTTTATTCGATGTATCTCGTCATTTCTTAGAATGCGCACGCCTCCATATCCGGCGGATATGTAGCCCTCTCCGAATTTCGGATTGCGTCCCAATTTCGGCTTTTTCTCGCCGTAGAACCTGAACGGTACTATAAGCAATGCCCAGTCGTCGGTAGAGTCATGGAGTTCGTCGCGCGCCTTCCCCAAATAAGATGCCTCGCTAATATTGTATGTGGAATTTTCGGACGCACGGCGCACCGATTCATTTCTGGGCGAGGCATCATCGAAGCAGTGGGCCGCGGTCATGATTAAATTTTCCCCTACTAGAAACCCGGTGCAAAAGTCGCCTATGCGGACAATAATTTCCTGCAAGTAATTTCTAAGAGATGGGTCAAGCGTTTTGTCGTCCAGATATTTCCGTTTATCTATCCTGCTTTCAGCCCGTCCGCCATCGCCGCCGTCAAGCATATCCCAGTGGCGGGGAGGGTTCGCCAACACCGGAAGCGACATGGCAATACCCAAAACTGCGAGCAAAAATCTCATACGTGCATTTTATCATAAAAGTGCTTGAAAATAAAGGATAAAGTTGGCTATAATCGTTCGGAAAGGCAGTGCTATGGCTGAGAAAATTCGCGAGATTGCGCTTGATACGGAAACGACGGGCTTCGACTTCTCCAGCGGTGCCGACCGGATTGTCGAGCTCGGCTGCGTCGAGCTGGTCAACCACACGCCTACGGGCAAGACCTTCCATGCCTACATAAACCCCGAGCGCGACATGCCGGAGAAATCGTTCCGCGTGCATGGCCTCTCTGCCGAATTCCTCTCCGACAAGCCGAAATTCGCCGAGGTGGCGAAGTCCTTCCTCGATTTCATAGGAGACGCGGTGCTGGTGATACACAACGCGCCGTTCGATATTCCATTCCTCAATATGGAACTGACACGCGCCGGCGGCGTAGAGCTGTCCTGGGACAGGGTCGTCGATACGCTCGAAATGTCGCACAGGAAGAACCCCCAGCTCAGCCACCACAACCTCGACGCGCTGTGTCGGCGCTATAACATCGATAACTCGGAGCGTAAGTCCGCCCACGGCGCGCTCCTCGACGCCCGCCTGCTGGCCGAGGTTTACATCGAGCTTTTGGGCGGCAGGGAGATCGATTTCTTCAAGACGCAGGCCGAGCCTGAGGCCGTGGCCGCAATCGTGAAAAACAAAATCGAGCGCGCTTTCCGCCCCGCCCGCGCTTTCCCGCCCAGCCGGGAGGAGCTTGCGGAACACGAGGCCTTCGTCGCGACGCTCGGCGACAATACCATATGGAAAAAGGAACAGAGGGCCGAATGTTGAAGTCTGGCAAATTATTCAGCGCGAAGGCGCAGGGGGCGAAGCGCGTCGTCCGCAAGTCCACGCTCGCCGTCCTCATAGCGATAACGTTCATGCTCGTGTTCGGGGCGGCGCCGGACAGCTCGTTCGTCGAGGATACGGGCGCCGTCGCCATGAATATAGTGTCGCCCATAGTCTCCGCGGCCAAGTGGCCGTTCGAGAAAATCTCCGGCTTCTATAAGGATATAGCGTACTTCGAAAAGGTCGATATGGAGAACGAGAAGCTCGCGCTGGAAAACAGGGCGCTCCGCGACAGGCTTGCCGAATACCAGGCCCGCTCGCACGAGGTGGAGCTGGCCACGAAGGCTTGCCGGTACGCCGATTCCCCGGCGTGGAAACCCATAACCGCGCGGGTTGCGGGCGCGGGTTCGAGCGGCTTCTCGCGTTCGTTCGTGCTTAACGCCGGTTCGAACCTCGGGGTGAAGAAATCCCAGCCCGCGACGGTGAACGGATATTTCGTCGGGCAGATTTCCTCCATCGGGGAGAAATACAGCCGCCTGTTGCTGATTACGGATCCGGCGTCCAGAATCTCGGTGAAGCTAAGCGGGAGCGGCGGCAGAGCATTCCTGTTCGGCAACGGCACCCCTTATGCGCGGCTCCGGCATTTCGAGAAGGAGGGATTGCCGGAATTGGGTGATACTGTATTGACCTCCGGTTTGGACGAGAACGTGCCGCCGGGCATACCGGTCGGCATAGTCGGCGCGATAGACAATGACAACAACGTGTTGGTCCAGCCGTTCGTGGCGGCTTCCGACATAGAGGTGGTCGCTATAATAGCATCGTCCCGTGCGGCGGAAATCCGCGAATTCCTGAAGGCAGAGGCTCCATGAGGAAGCTCGCCGTCAAAATAGCGCCCTTTGCCAGCGCGATAATCCTGCTCCTGCTTCAACTAGTGCTTCCGTTTTCGGTCAAGCCGCCGTTGGTGCTCGCCCCGGTGTTCTTTTATGCGTCCAAGGGCGAGGGGGATTTGGATAGCGTGGCGGGGCTCGTGCTTCTCGCCGCGGTTTTCGATTCCATAGAGCCCACGCGCTTCGGCCTTTCCGCCCTGATTCTGCTCGCCTTCTATTTCGTGGCGAGATATCAGAAATTCTTTACCATCGAAGAGCCCAGGACTTCGTTCCTCGCATTTTCCGTCCTCAGCGCGCTTGCCATTCTCCTGAAGTACATGCTCTTTCTGCGTTTGGTGTCGAGCGAACTTGCATCGCGGGTGGCGCTTTACGATTGGCTCATACTCGCCGCGTCCTATCCGGTCATATATTCCGCGCTCTCGAAGCTCGAAATCTGGAGGGACGAATGAGGGACGCCGAACTTCTCAATATCTTCACCCGCCGGAGTTTCCTAATCGCCACCGGAGAGGTGCTCCTGTTCATCGCGCTGGTTGCGCGCCTGTGGCAATTGCAGATCCGCCAAGGCGACAAGTTCGGCAGGCTTTCCGACAAGAACTCCATCCGAGTGAAACTTCTTCCTCCGCCGCGCGGCAATATACTAGACCGCGACGATCGGCTTCTGGTAGGCAACCGCAACGTCTATGACGTGATGATGATACCGGAGGAAATGATCTCGCGTGGGTTCACTGTGGACGAGGTGCTCACCCGGATAGGGAGCATAGTGGATCTCTCGCAGAAGGACAAAGATAGGATATATGCGGACATAAAACGCAAACGCGCGTTTTTCCCGGTTATGGTGAAGGGAGGGCTTTCCTGGGCGGAGATGTCCAAGATACAGGTCGAGAACCTCTCGCTGCCCGGCGTGTATGTAGAGGAGCGCGCCATGCGCCACTATCCGTACAGCGAGGCGGGCGCCCACGTAGTCGGCTACGTCGCGGCGGTGGAGGAGCGGGATTTGCGCGAGGACAAAGATCCTCTGCTTAACATGCCCGGTTTCAAGATAGGCCGCGCCGGAATGGAGAAGGTCAAGGACATGAGCCTGCGCGGCGGTTCCGGCGAGGAAGTGCAATTGGTGAACGCCGTCGGGCGCGTGGTCGAAGACATGCCGGACAAGAAAAGGGCTCCGGTGCCCGGCGCCAACTTGAGGCTTACCGTCGACTCCCGCCTCCAGAAATACGCCTCGGACCGCATTACCGGCGATCGGGCCGCGACCGCCGTCGTCATGGACGTATTCTCCGGCGATGTGCTGGCCATGGTATCCACCCCTTCGTTCGATCCGAACATATTTCTGGACGAGGATAAAACGGTCGAAGAGTTCAACAACCTCATCAAGAACCCCCACAAGCCGTTCTTAAACAAGAGCATAGAGGGGCTTTATTCCCCCGGCTCCACTTTCAAGATGATGACCGCGCTCGCCGCGCTCGAGAAAGGAATCATAAACCCTTCGACCAGATTCTTCTGCCCTGGCTTTTTCGAGAACAACAAGCAGAAGTACTGGTGCTGGCGGCCCAAGGGGCACGGCCTCGTCGATTTCGACCACTCCCTCGCCTTCTCCTGCGACGTCTATTACTACAACATCGCCTCCCAGATAGACATGGACGACGTGCAGGACATGGCGCACCGCTTCGGCCTCGGGCAGTCTACGGGCATAGAGTTGCCGAACGAGCGCGCCGGGCAGGTGCCAAGCCGCAGGTGGAAGAGCAACTACCGCGCCGAGCGTTGGTATGTAGGCGACATGATAAACGCCGCCATAGGGCAAGGCTTTACCCTCGTCAGTCCATTGCAGCTTTGCGTCATGGTTGCGCGCATCGCGAACGGGGGCTATGCGGTGGAGCCCCGCGTGATAAAAGGCGAGCACGAGAACAAGATCGCCCCGAAGATAACGGTGAACGAAACCCATCTCGGCATGATACGCCGCGGCATGTTCAGAACCGTGAACGACGAGGGGGGCACGGGCCAAACCGCGAGGTTCGTTCTTAACGGCGCGCGGATGAGCGGCAAGACCGGCACCACCCAGGTCAGAAGCCTGTCCGCCTCCGAGCACGCGGACGGAAGGATAGCCCAGAGCGACCTGCCGTGGCACCTTAGGAACCACGCGCTGTTCGTGGGATATGCTCCGTCGGACAATCCGCGGTATGCCGTAGCCGTGCTGGTGGAGCACGGAGCTTCCGGTTCGGGCGCCGCTGCTCCGCTCGCACGCGACATAATGAAAAAAACCTTGGAACTTGGGGTAGGTGCGTAATGCCCGGACTGTATAAATCGCGAAGCCTCAACCCGTTCGCCCAAGCCATCTATGTGAACTGGACGCTGTTGCTGCTCGTCGTATTGCTATGCGCGCTCGGCATAGGAGTGCTTTACAGCGCGGGCAGGGTGAGCTGCGCGGTGCCCGCGGATTGTATAGGACAGTTCGGCGGGTGGAAGCCGTGGGCGCTTCCCCAGCTCTCGCGCATGATACTGGGCTTTATAATACTGGCCGCCGCCGCGCTCATCGATATAAAATTCTGGGTCGCGGGCGCGTATTGGATTTACGGTGTGAGCGTTGCGGCGCTCATGCTGGTTTTGGTCGCGGGGCGTACCGGTATGGGCGCCCAGCGCTGGCTCTCGCTCGGCTTTATCAGCTTCCAACCGTCCGAGCTCGCAAAGGTCGGTTTGGTGTTGGCGTTGGCGCGCTATTTCGCCTCTCTCGGGGTGAACGAGGTCAAATCGATAAAATATCTGCTACCCGCGCTTGTGCTTGTCGCGATTCCGACCGCGCTCGTCCTGCCCCAGCCCGACCTCGGCACGGCCATGATGTTTGTCGCCGTGTCGGGACTGATGTTTTTCGTGGTGGGAGTGAAGGTGAATTACTTCGCCATGATCGCGCTTGTGGCCATGGTGTCGCTGCCTATTGTCTGGACTTACGGCCTAAGGGATTACCAGAGGCAGCGCGTCGTCATATTCCTAAACCCCGAGAGCGACTTGATGGGAAGCGGCTACCACATAACCCAATCGAAAATCACGATAGGCAGCGGCGGCGTGGCGGGCAAAGGCTATCTCAAGGGCAGCCAGTCGCACCTGAACTTCCTTCCCGAAAAACATACGGACTTCGTGCTTACCCTGTTCGCCGAAGAATTCGGATTTGTGGGAGTGATGGCTTACTTCGCCCTCGTGTTCGGCATAATGTGGCAGTGCATAAAAATCTCCTATCTCTGCCGGAGCCAGTTCGGGAAGCTATTGGCATTCGGGTTGGGGACGAATTTCTTCGTGTATTTCTTCATCAACACGTCGATGGTGATGGGGCTTTTGCCGGTGGTCGGCGTGCCGTCGCCGCTGCTCTCCTATGGAGGCACAAGCGCGATCGTTATCCTGTTCGGTTTCGGCCTCGTCCAGAACTGCAACATACACCGCGACGAGATGATCAGCGCAAAGAGCAGCTATTTATAGATTTATACTCAAACCCCCGCCGGCGACTATGCCGGTTCTACCCAATCCCTCTTCATATATGTAGGCTTCTCGTCCTACGGAAGCGGAAATAGCGAATGTTTTGCTGATTTTATATTTGCCCGAGAGCATGGAAACGCTCGCCCAATCCTTGGTCATGCGCGAAGAGAATTGGGTCAGGCTGGCCTCTATCGGGCCGAACTCGTACGCTCCGCCGACGCTGAACGCCGCGTCCCCGGCCATGGGAACGTAGCGCCATGCGGCCGCGACCTGGAAACCCTTTTCATAATATTTCGCGCCGAGTTGGTATTCGTAGCGGTCGGAACCGCCTCCCCATTTGTCGAACCGGACTATGCCTCCGCTAAACGCGACGTCGCCGATGTCGTATTTGGCCGCTGCTGCATAGAGGCGCTCGAAGTTCCGGTAGTTCTCGCTTTCGTTCCTCTTGCTGATGTCCGTTCTGTCCGGGTCATAGGAGGCCGCGAGCACCAAGCCCTCGGCGATGTCGGACATGAAGTTCAGCTTTATCGAGTTCCCGTCGGTGTTTATCTTCGCCGAGTGTAAGAACTTCGAGTTTAAGAACAGGTATTCGTCATTCAAGTTCAAGGGGCCTACGTCCGGCGGGATTACGCCCAGTTTGCGCGCCATGTTGTAAGTCCAGCCGATTTCGAGCCTACCCTCTTCGCTCTGCACGAACAGGAACACCTGCTCGAGCGAGAGTTCCTTGTCCCAGTATGCGGGCGCTATGGTCGCTCCGGCGAAATCGTCGTACTTGAGAGTGAATTCGGTATTGGCGAACGGGGCGGCGGTTCCATATCCGACGATTCCCTCGAAGTCGACCTCCCATCCGCCCTCGGCGGTTTCGGCATGCGCGGCGAAGGGTGCGGCCAAAAGGGCGGCTAAAACGAATGCTATTTTCCTCATGCGCGTATTATATACCGCCTTTATGATATGTAAAGGGCTATATGGAGGACTTCAGTACTTATCTCGCGCGTTTGATATGAATGCTGTGAGATTGGCGGAACTTGTCGCGCGCCCGCTTGAAGGGGATGAAGGCGCAGATGAGGTTGCAAAGGAATTTTGGCACTCTCCAAATGGAGGCGTAGGCCACCGCATCGTCGCGATACTCCATTAGGAACTCCTTGGCGAACGGAGTCATGAGCGCGTAGTGCCACCAATCGTCCGGTAGCGCGGGGAGGGTCGAAAAGTGCCACGGTTTGCGCGGTCCGAAGAAATGGATTATGGTGGGGTTTTTCGCGTCCAGCATGCCGAACTTTCGGTCGAGGCCTACGACGCGGCCTTTGCAGGCTATGTTTAGAATATCCTGATCGCCGTAAGGCCAAGCCCTGTCGAACAGTGCGAGGAACTTGTCCATCAGTTTTTCATCGCGTATCGCCTTTAAGTTTAGCTTTGCCACGCCCGCGCAGAAGTATTTGCCATCGCGTTTCAAATCCAATATCTGTTTGCCGCGGCGGTAGGATTTGCGGACGAATGAGTCGGGCTCCCCCTTGGCCTCGAACACGGCGGCTATAAGATTGCCATCGAGCCGCGTCGCCCATAGCTCGTCCAAGGGGCCGTTGAAAATTATATCGTGCGCATCCGTGTAGAGCACCTCGTCCAAATGGGGCAATATCCGCGCGAGCACGAGGCGGAAAAATGTTGCGGTGCCCCAGCGGGTCGACGCTGTGAAACTGCGACCCTCGAAGTCGAGAGGTGCTTGGAGGAAGCTGATTGAAGATTCCTTGTCGGCATCGGCTATGACGTCGCGCATGATTTTGCGGGCGCTGGCGCTTAGTGTGTCGGGCACGACGCAATATATGTCGAGCGGAGATTTACCTCGCGTCTTTACGAGCGAAAGCTGTGTGACAACCGCATACTTCCAAATCCGTTCATCGAAGCAGAACGCTATGGGAATACGCGACTGCCGAGCCTTAAGCCGCTGAGGAAGCGGGTGTTTTAGTATTCTTGGCATTCGCTCCGCCCTTTCTGGCAGCGGTCTGTTTCGAGAGCTTGCTCATCACGCGGGCGAGCCTGGCTTTCGACACTATGCCGTGTTTCACGCCCTTGGCGAGCTGGCTGTTCGCGGCGGCGAGGCTGGCTTTCGCATCGCCTTTCGCCTCTCCGCTTGTTATCAGGAGCGCCTTCTTCACGCTGGTGCGTATTTTGCTCATGCGGCTCTTGTTGGATATGCGGTGCTTCTCGTTCCTGAGTATCCGCTTCTTGGCTTGCTTGTGGTTTGCCATATTGGTGCTCCTTACTATCTCTTGCTGAACTGGAAGCTCTTACGCGCCTTCTTGTGGCCGTAGTGCTTGCGCTCGACCACGCGGCTGTCGCGGGTCAAAAATCCGCCCGCCTTCAGGACGCCGCGGAGCTCGGGCTCGAACAGCGCGAGGGCGCGCGATATGCCGTGCTTCAAGGCGCCTGCCTGGCCGGAGAGGCCACCGCCGTTCAATGTCGCGTTTACGTCATAGGACTTGGCGCGGCCTGCGGCTTGGAACGGCTGGACTATCAAGAGCTGCAGCACGGGGCGGCGGAAGTATGCTTCGAAATCCTTGCCGTTGACCATGATCTTGCCTTTGCCGGCGGAGAGCCAGACGCGGGCGATGGAGCTTTTGCGCTTGCCTGTGGCGTAGGTGCGGCCCAGCTTGTCCTTGCCCTTGGGCGCTTTGGGAGCGGGGCTGGCGGCCGGGGCGGCGGATGCTGGCTTTTTCAATATCTCGGCGAGCTTAGGCTCGGGCGCGGGTGCCGCGGGAGCTTCTTTTTTGGGGGCGGCCGAGCGGGTCTTCTTGACCTCGACGGCGACTTCCGGCTTCGCTTTTGCCGCAGGTTTTTTCGGCGCGGTTTTTTTCTCCGCCGGAGCTTTCTTCGCGGCCGGAGCCTTCTTTGGGGCGGCTACCTTGGCGGCGGGCGCCTTCTTCACTTCTTTCTTGGCTTCGACCATTACGCACCTCTCTTGTTCTTGGGATTCATTTTTGCTATGTCGAGCCGGGCGGGCTTCTGTGCCTCGTGCTTGTGCTCGGCTCCGGCATAGACGTAGAGCTTCTTCATCTGGGTGCGGCCGAGGGCGTTCCTGGAGATCATGCGCTCCACGGCCTTTATCACAAGGCGTTCGGGGTGTTTGCCGGACAGTACCTTGCTCCAGAGTATATCCTTGACGCCGCCCGCCCAACCGGTATGCCAGAAGAACTTTTCCTTGTCGGCCTTGCCGCCGGTGGTCTTAACCTTGGCGGCGTTGATGACGATTATGTTGTCACCGCAGTCGAGGTGCGGGGTGTAGGTGGGCTTGTGCTTGCCGCGCAGGTAATGTGCGGCTATGGCGGCGACCCGCCCGAGCACCGCGCCGTCTGCGTCTATGACATACCACTTGTGCTCGATGTCCTTCAGCTTGGCGCTATAGGTTTTTTGTGCCATTTTGTATCCTCTTGTTATAGCGCGGGAATTCTAGTCGTGAACGCAGGGAGAGTCAAGCGATTTTAAGTATGGTATTTAGATACCGCAAAATAATCCCCCCTGCCGAATCCGGCCTGTTTTGTTTTTAGAGCTTCAGGCCGGACGGAGGACGACAGGGGGTAGCTTGCAAGGGGGGGGGGCGTCACCACGAGGACGAACTGCCGCCCGCGCAGGCACCGGCGCATCGCGACTGGCAATCGGCGACGGCGGTGCTGCTTTGGGTGTCGGAGTAGTCAATTATGAACGTCCAAGGAGAAAAGTCCTGTGCTGAATGAATGTTGCAACGATGGTTAGTGCCTTGCTTGCGGCACCAGCAAAAATAACCAGCTGCCATAGAATCGGGACTAGAGGAACTTAGTGAACATATTGAGTGCGAGATAAATGCATTCCGGTTCGCGTCGCAGTCGTCTGCCTCTCTTTTGGCCTCTTGTGCCTCTCTTACCAATTGTTCCACTTGCAGCAATGTTATGTCGGAGGAAAGGTCTATCCCTCCGATCTTTCTAGTCGTGGGAACCGCCCCCACTTGTGTGGCGGTAGTCGGAATATCCCCTATGGTCGCGAGTCTAGCATTGCCGGTATTGGCTACGGGTCTGCCAGTGGAGCAATCGTATCCCGGCGGGCAGACTATGCACGCGCTCCCGGTAGCTGATACTGGCGCGCTTATTATTAGTGATATTAATAAGAGCTTTTTCATTTTTTTCCTCCTCTTGTTTTAACAAATCGCACAAGAGCAGGCCGGGCGTTTAATCGATAACGGTATCGTTATTCCCCAACCTTGCGGACAGGGGCCACCCGACCATAAAAAAATAGCCGGGGGGACTTTTTACGCTGTTTCCAAGCGGATACCGGAAGAGCGATTAAACTCCGCACCCACTCGGGCGCTAGCCTCTTTCAAGGCTGATGAAAATTATAGCATGGGTTTTAATTTAAGTCAACAACTACCGCACGACGACGCGGCGGTTGGCGGGCTCTTTGACGTTCATGCCGGTCGGCACCTTGAGGTCGTGGAAAGCCCTGGGCTTCAGGACTATCGCCTGCTTGGGTATGCCGTACTGCGAGAGTATCCTCGCCACGTTTCTGGCGCGGCGCAGCGACAGCTGGAGGTTCAATTCCTCGCCGCCGGTGGTGTCCGTGTGGCCCTCGACCTCGACGCGCGCCTGACCCTTTACGCGCCCGGCCAACTCCCTTATCTGAGGGAGGAACTTCGGGTCGATCTTGTCGCTGCCCCAGTCGAAATAGAGCTCGAATATCCAAGGCTCTATAGGTTCGTTTTCGCCGACAACCTCCTCGACGAAGTCATCTTCCGCCTTCGCTAGCCGGCCGCTAAGTCCGTCTATCCTTTCGGCTATGTCGGCGATGGTATTCTCGAGTTCGCCGAGGCGGGTCAGCAGGGCCGAGTCGTCCACGGAAGACTTGCCTGCGTTAGCCAAGTCTGCGGCGATCCGGTCAAGCCTGGCCTTTATCTTGTCTATGTCTTTTTTGTCGGCGAAGCCTTTTATGGCGTCTATCGAGATCTGCAAGGCGACGATGGTTCTGGATAGGCCCTCTATGTCGCCGATTTGGATGGGCTTGCCGGGTCTTAGGGGTCTTTGGGGGTATTCCGGTTTGTCCGGCCAGCCTTCCTTGGCGTTTATGGCTTCCTTGGCCGTGCCTTCGAGCTTGGCGGCCTTTTCGGACACTTCGCCCAAAAGCCGCCTTGCCTCGGCCACGTTCCGCATGAACAGGGCGTCCATGTCCCTCTTGGATTCATCGAGGGTTTCCTTCATCTCGAAGGTCGCGCGGCGGATAGCCACGACGGTTGCGTCCTCCGTCGTCGGCAGAGTGTTGATAAGCACGCGCCTATCCCAGCGTGGAAGGGTGACCATGGCGCTTTGCTCTAGTTCGGGCACAGTGCCGCCGTCCTGGCCTATGAGCCTGAGCCCCTTGGCGCGGGTGGCGCGCGGAGGCGGGCAGTTGACCCGGCCGGCCATACGCTCGAACGAGATGTCGAGGGCCTTTAGGACGCGCTCGCGGCAGACGCTCGCCTGCCTCATGTCCTCTCCGTCCGGATCCCACGCGACGGCATTCACCCAGCAGTCGAATTTGGCTATCAACTCGGAGAGAAGCAGGGGAAAGTCGTCGGCCATGTCCGCGTTTATTATCCTCATTATGTCGGAGTGGACGTTGCTGAGCTCTATCACGGCCCAGCCGGGGACGTTGTGCTTTCCAGGGTTTTCGGGCATTACGCGGTCGCCGTAGAACGCGAGCAGGGCTTTCCGGGCGAACAGTTCGGCGCCCTCATAGTCGCCTATCACGTTCGCGCGGAAGATGGCGAGCGAGCGGTACTCGTTGGAGAGCTCGCGGGCGAACCTGTCCTGCGTTCCGCTGGATAGCGGTTCTATCTGGGCGATTATCTCGGCGAAGGAGAAGCGGGGATTGACGACATTCCCCCGGCTAGTGAGATTGTTCCTAGGAGATTGAGCCGACAACGCTCCGCCAAGGAGCGCGGCGCACGATAGGAATATGACATAAAAAGCTTTCAAAAGCTCTCTCCTCCCGGCCGATTATAACGTTTAAGGTTGCAAACGTCAATAATTATGTTAAACTACCCGGCAAGAGGAAAAACATGTCGAAACCAGAGTGGTTGGAGAGCCTGAACCCCGAGCAGAGGCAGGCGGTAGAGGCGACCGACGGGCCGCTTCTCGTGCTTTCCGGCGCCGGTACGGGCAAGACGCGCGTGCTGACCAGCAAGATAGCGTGGCTCTTGCACCAGAAGCTCGCCAAGCCCTGGGAAATACTCGCTGTCACGTTCACGAACAAGGCGGCGGGCGAGATGAAATCGCGCGTTCGGAACCTCGTGGGCGAAGAGGCGGATAGCCTGTGGATCGGAACCTTCCATTCGATCGGCTTGAGGATATTGAAGCAGCACGCGCCGTTCGCGGGCAGGGATCCGGGCTTCGTGATACTGGACGAGGACGACCAGCAGAAAATCGTGCGGCAGATTATAGTCGAGGAGCTGAAACTCGACCCGAAATTCCTCTCGAGCGCGCAGGTGGTCGAGGCTATCGCGCGGCAGAAGGACAAAGGTTATTACGAGGGCGCGCCGGACGTTGTGCCCGACTTCGGCGATACCGAACTCAAAATCTATAAGAGCTACCAGGGGCGGCTCGCGACGCTCAACGGAGTGGATTTCGCCGACCTGTTGCTGCTACCGCTCAAGGTATTCCGCGAGCACCCGGAGGTGTTGGAAGAGTACCAGAAAAAGTTCAAGTACATACTCGTGGACGAGTACCAGGACACCAACGCGGTGCAGTACAAGCTCCTGAAGCTGCTGTCTGGCATGCACCACAATATAGCCTGCGTGGGCGACGACGACCAGAGCATATACTCGTGGCGCGGAGCGGAGATAAACAACATACTCCAGTTCGAGCGCGACTTCGAGGGCGCCAAGATAGTGAGGTTGGAGACCAACTACCGATCGACGCCGCACATACTATCCGCGGCCTCCGGGCTTATCGCGAACAACAAGGGGCGGCTGGGAAAGACGCTCCGCCCGTGCGAGAAACTCTCGGGCGAGAAGGCGCTGCGCGTGAAGGTGTACGCGGTGCAGAGCGGCATGGACGAGGCCGCCACGGTGGCGGGCCACATACAGAACGAACGCTCGAAGGGCACGCCCTACGAGCAGATGGCCATACTCGTGAGGAGCGGCTATCAGACAAGGTTGTTTGAAGATAGGCTAATGCACAGAGGTATTCCTTACCGAATCGTCGGCGGAGTCAAGTTCTATGAGAGGCAGGAAATAAGGGACATAATCGCCTACCTGCGCCTCATAGTCTATCCGCACGACGACCTCAGCTTCGAGCGCGCGATAGGCGTGCCTAGGCGGGGTCTTGGAGACAAGGCGCTCGACTTGATACGCGAAATCTCGCGCTCGAAGAAAATCCCCATGCTGGAGGCGGCGCTTCTAGCCGCAAAAAAATTGAAAGGCAGGCAGGCTGCGGCGCTCGAAACTTTTTGCAACCAGATTGCCCGCTGGCGTGCGCTCAATAACAAAGGCGAAATCAGCCATTACGAGTTCGTGCGCGTGGTGCTCTCGGAGAGCGGCTACGCGGAGATGTGGAGAAACTCGAAGAAGGAAGAGGGCGAGGCGCGGCTGCAGAACATACAGGAATTCTTGGGCATGCTGAAGAACGATTATAAAAGCATAGCCGAGTTTTTGGAGTACCTGACCCTGTTCGCGACCGCGAACGAGGACGTGGGCGAGCTCGACAGCGTGTCGCTGATGACAATGCACGCGGCGAAGGGGCTGGAGTTCGAGGTGGTGTTCCTGCCGAGCTGGGAAATGGGCGTGTTCCCGAACGAAAGATCCATGCGCGACGCGTCGGGCGGAGGGCTGGAGGAAGAGCGCCGCCTGGCCTATGTAAGCATAACGAGGGCGAAGCGCCGCATAGAGATCTACGTCGCCGCCAGCAGGCAGGTTTTCGGCACCTGGCAGCGCAGCGTCCAGTCGATATTCTTAGACGAAATCCCGCGCGAATGCGTCGATGTCGGCGAATTTTGATATTGTTTTATGCCGATTTGCGGAGTTCCGATATTTTGCCGCTACGGACCCCACGCGTAAGGTAGTCGCTTGCCGCCGTTTGCCAACCGCGTCCCAAGTCCTTGAGTTCCCGCACAGCGCTTTCACGCAATCTTAGGGAAATGATGACCTTCTTATCGGCTACTTTCGGACGCCCGCCGAGATTCCTTTCATGCTCGATTGCCGCCGCATGGCCTACGCCGATAAACTTCACGCGCCCGCTTTTAAGGTCGTCTTCGGTCCACTCGTCGTCGTTATACGGCAGAGCTTCCATAGCCGCTCTCAATTCCGCTTCTGTGTATTTCCTAGCCATAATAAACCTTCCTTTCTTTTTCATGAACTCTTCTTATAGAGATTATCCTGTAAACCTCATTTCGTAAGGTATATGTTATGCACATACAACCGCCAAGACAAAGGCCATAAATGCGGCGGCGGACTTCCCCATAGTCAAACCGGCCATCGACATATTCCTCGGCGTTCGGATCGGCGAAGACTTCCCGCGCCATTCCAAAATCAAGTCCGCGCTCCCGCATGGCTTTCTGCCTTTTGCGTTCGTGCCACTCCAACTTAGGGTCTTTGTCCATATGGTTATTGTATCTACAAAAACCTAGAAAGTCAAGAACAAAATACGAAATGGATCGATTGAATTTTATTTTTGACTCAATGGTGATTTTTGAATATAATCTCGGCTGCTATGAAGACAAAAAAACATGGACGGATTATCATTCCCTGCGGAGTCATTCCGGAAAAGCATGAATTGGAAACTGCAAACTTCTTCGCGGGACTCGGTAAAGATGTCGAATTCCTTGCTCCGAGCTATGCCAAGGGCGTATATTCTCCAGATGTTCAAATAGACGGGCAGAGGTGGGAAATAAAATCCCCGTGCGGTAATAGCAAGCGCACTATAGAAAACAATTATCGAAATGCAGAAAAGCAATCGCAAAACATTATATTCGACTTGCATAGAATTAAGTTGAATGAGCTAGCTGCTATAGCAAAAATAAAACGCGAATTTGCATTGCGAAAGAGCAAAATAAAACGCATTTTTATAATTACAAAAGACAAAAAACTCCTTGACTTATTCCGTTAGAAGCGTTATATTATAGCCATGTGGTACGAAACCACTGCCGGATGGCGGAGATTTCGTACCGCTTTTTTTTATATTTATCCACGCGTTATTTCGCTCCAATCCAACCGCTTTTTGAATCTATAAGTTGACATCGGTCCTATATATGTTATACTAATGGACGTGCTTTCCCAAAGGGAAGCTAGCACCTGAGAAGGTGCGGAGTTTGAAGCTCTGGACTAACCGCTTGGCACAGCGTCAAAAGACCCCCCGATTCGTAGTGGTCGGGTGTCCTCGGTTCCGCAAGGTTGAGGAGTAGTTGTTAGCGCTATCTTCAAACGCCCGACCTATTCTCTCGTGTGAAACGTTAAACTAGGAGGAGGAGGAAAATTATGAATCCTATTAACAGCAAACTGGCGGTGGCGTTATTGCTGCTGTCTACCCCGACGTTCGCGGCGGGGATATGTATAGTCTGCCCGCCG
>Ga0268262_10000771_pt1 | contig 41629 bp, 33 predicted proteins | sample TergutNc150P3_FD_190354 | JGI IMG/M metagenome (GOLD analysis project Ga0268262, IMG submission 190354) | Nasutitermes corniger P3 segment gut microbial community from laboratory colony in Florida, USA - Nc150 P3 (SPAdes) (version 2) | ecosystem: Host-associated > Arthropoda: Insects >...
TTTTTAGTACGAGAGGACCGAAATGGACGAGCCTCTGGTGTGCCGGTTGTCCTGCCAAGGGCAAGCGCCGGGTAGCCACGCTCGGACGGGATAACCGCTGAAGGCATCTAAGCGGGAAGCCCCCCTCGAGACAAGCCATCCCTGGGGGTTTAACCCCCCTAAAGGCACCAGGGAGACTACCTGGTTGATAGGTTGGAGGTCCAAGCGCGGCAACGCGTTCAGCCGACCAATACTAATCTGCCGTGAGGCTTGACCATATTATTCTTCCTTTAAGTTGGTTTTAAATGCCTGGTGACAATGGTGGAGGTGCCATACCCGTTCCCATTCCGAACACGGAAGTCAAGCCCTCTAACGCCGATGATACTGCCCCCAGAGGGGTGGGAAAGTAGGCCGCTGCCAGGCTTTTTTTGTTTTAAGATATGTATATCATTGTAATGCTGTTCCATTATGCTTTTTGCCTACCGTTTCATGGCCGACAAGCCTTTGCGGAATACGCACGATCATTTCCGTACCCTTCCCATGCCGGCTGTTTACAGTTAATGTGCCGTTCATCATCATGATTAAATTTTTTGTGATGGCCATGCCTATTGTTCAGGCGACATACCCTGTCCGGTATCTTTGCCACTGAATATCAAGGTTGCTTAATTTCCCTTTATCACGGGTATACCCAGAGAACCCAATAACAGGGCCATGTCGGTAATTATTTTATCGATAAGTTCATCAGCCGTATCTCAAAGTATACCGGAATCCCTTTCCTGTTCTTTTCAAATAAAGAACGAATTGCTGTTGCCAATTAAGATTCCTTGCCTTCCTTTAGGATTGCCAGGTCTATGTTTCTTAAAATACTACCATAAACAGGAAAAACCGCATGGTACTTTGACAATTGTACGCTTTTACCCTTACAATTTACCAAGGGTTTTTATGGATATAGCATTTGGCCATACTAATATGGACTTTGATTGTTTTGGCTCGCTTATCTTGATCAAAAGACTGTTCCCTGGTTACAGGCTGGTTCGGAGCAACCGGATCCATCCGGCGGCGCAGGTTATGTACGATTTTTATAAAGATTACTTTGATTTTCTTTCCCCAAAAGACCTTTCCGGAGAAACAATCGACAACATAATTATTGTAGACACATGCACAGCCGGCAGGGTGAGCGAATACTTTAGCCATATTCAAAATTCCTCTCCTGCCATATGCGTTTTTGATCATCATCATGCGGAAGAATGTGATATTCCAGGCGCCCAAATCGAGAAAAAGCAGTTAGGGGCGAACGCTTCCCTGCTCGGGAAAAAAGCGATGGAGAAGGGAATCACGTTTGAAAGCGAGGAGGCTACAATTGCCTTAACTGCGATTTATGCCGATACGGGTAGGTTCATTTACGAGAACGTTACGCGTGACGATTATGAAGTTGCCGCCTGGCTTTTGGATATGGGGGCCTCCCTGAGGCTGGTAAAATCGTTTCTGGAGACCGTCAGAGAGGACGAGCAAATAGCGGTTCTTAATCAGCTCAGGCCCGAGGTACATTCAATACAGGGTAATGCGATCCTGCTAAGCTATCTTGAGCTGGAAGAAAATGTGTCCGGCCTTGCGGCGGTCGTGGAAAAGATAATGGATATTCAAAATCCTGACGCATATTTCGCGGTGTTCTTTATACCCAAAGACAATACAATCCTGCTCATTGCCAGAAGCCAGAAGAAAAAGATCGATCTTCACGCTCTTCTTTCAGCTTACGGAGGGGGAGGTCATCAGCTTGCCGCTTCGGCCAAGATTTCAAGCGGAGATGGGCAGAAGTTTTTTGAGGAATTCCGCCAATTTCTGAATTTTGCCCTGAAGCCTGCCGTTGTCGTAAATGAAATTATGACAAAAAACGTGTTTACAATTCATGAGACTACCAGCCTTATGGAAGCGTCCATGTTTTTAGAGCGGGTTGATCTTACGGCCTGCCCCGTGGTGGATAAAGAGGGCAATGTTTCGGGGTTTATCAGCCTTCGGGACATTATGAAAGGCCGCAAGCACGGGAAAATGCAAGCGCCGGTAAAGGCATATATGTCTGTACCGGTAATTTCAGCCGGGGGCAAAGTAACGCTGAGGGAAATTGAGAGGATATTCTTCAAGAATAAGATAGGCCATCTTCCTATATTGGAAGAAGGGAAACTTATGGGGATTGTAACCCGCTGGGATTACCTGCAATTCCAAAAATAAAACCAGCCTGGGTTCTACCGTAGGCGAGTGAAGGGTAAATTAAGCCCTCTTATAATCCTTTATTTCCTTCCGCAAGCGAGCTGCCAGTTCCGCCCTGTTCACACGAACCTGTTCCATTGAGTCCCGGAAACGCAAGGTTACGGTGCCGTTGTCTTTGGATTCGTAGTCGATGGTAACGCAGAACGGCGTTCCCGCTTCGTCCTGGCGGCGGTATCGGCGGCCAATGGCTCCGGATTGATCATAATCGGTGGAGAAGTCTTCCTTCAGTTCTTTGCGAATATCCTGGGCAAGCTCCGCAAGGCCGTCTTTTTTCATCAGGGGCAGGACGGCAACGGTAATCGGCGCAAGGCTTGGGTGGAAGCGCAGTACCGTCCGCGATTCTTCTTCTCCGGCTTTGTCGGAAGCGACTTGTTCTTCGTCGTAGGCATCGCAGAGGATCATCAGCAAATTGCGGGTAAGGCCGGCTGAAGTTTCGATGATGTACGGAATGTAGCGTTCGTTGCTGTCTTCCTGATCGATGTACTGGAGGTCTTTGCCTGAGAATTGGGTATGGCGGCCAAGGTCATAATCGGTGCGGTTATGGACACCTTCCAGTTCCCGCCAGCCCATAGGAAAGAGGTACTCAATATCGTAGGCATCTTTGGCATAGTGGGCCAATTCGCCGGGGCCGTGCTGGTGCCAGCGCAGGTGATCCATTTTAACGCCCAGCTTTTGATAGTAATTCCAGCGGCGCTTCCGCCATTCGGCAAACCATTCCTCGTCTGTGCCGGGCTTTACGAAGTATTGCATCTCCATCTGCTCAAATTCGCAGGTGCGGAAGATAAAGTTCTTCGTAACAATTTCGTTGCGGAAGGCTTTGCCAATTTGGGCTATGCCGAAGGGGATTTTCATTCTGTTGGACTGAATGATGTTCTTATAGTTGACATAAATCCCCTGGGCCGTTTCCGGGCGCAGGTAGATGATACTGGCTGAGTCTTCGGCGGGGCCGATGTGGGTTTTGAACATTAAATTGAACTTCCGCGTATCGGTAAGTTCGCCGTCACATTCGGGGCACTTTTTGGCCGCCAGGTTTTCGGGCGGTATCTGATCGGCCCTGAAGCGGGACTTGCACTTTTTGCAGTCCACAAGCGGGTCGGTAAAATTCTCCACGTGTCCCGACGCTTCCCACGTGCGCGGGTGCATCAGGATTGCCGCGTCAAGACCAACAATGTCGTCGTGGAGCTGGGTCATTTCCTTCCACCAGGCCGCGGCGATGCGGTTTTTTAGTTCAATGCCCAAGGGCCCGTAATCCCAGGCTCCGTTTTGGCCGCCGTAAATCTCTGAAGATTGAAACACAAAACCCCGCCGCTTTGCCAGCGACGTGATTTTTTCCATTGTGGCTTTTCCCTTATATTCGGTTAGTTCTTCCTGCATGATGAAGGCATTATATAGAAATTAAAAAAAAGTGAAAAGAGGGGCATTTCGGGGGACTTTTTAACGCCTAAGCTCGTTTAAAAATTGCTTAAGAAATATATGCGGTTCTATTTCGCGGTTTAGGATTCTGTAAAGCCCGATGGAAATTGGCATTTTTAGGCGGTGCTTTTCCGCCAGAGCCTTGACATACTTTGAAGCGGCGACCCCTTCCGGCAGGTAATCAAGCTCGTTAATTCGGGCGATAAGATCCTCAATATCCTTGAATGGCGCAAGGATTTTTTTTTCGATAATTTCCTTGCCAAAGCGGCGGTTTCTTCCAAAGACAGAACGGCAGGTAACGTCAAGATCTCCGATGCCTGAAATGGAAGTGAAGGTTTCAGGGTGGGTGGCGCCCATGGCCACGCCAAGGGTTTGAATCTCGTTAAGGCCGGCAGCCAAAAGCAGGGATTCGGTCCCATCGCCCAGCATATTTGTGCCTTCAAAACCGCTGGCCTCGCCCTGGGTCTTTAAGGCGTCAAGCAGGCCGAATGCGATGGCGATGACGTTTTTTGCCGCGGCTGCCACCTGAACGCCGCGCACGTCAAACGATGAAAAGACAAGAAGGTTTTTGCTTTTTAACAAGTCGCGAAAATGGATGGAATTTTTGGCATTCTCGCTCGCAGCGATTAGGCCGGTGATCTTTCCGCGTGACACTTCTTCGGCGTGGCTAGGACCTGCTATGTAAACAAGGGTCTGCCGGTAAAAGCCGGGAAGGTAGTCTTCCAGGGTTTCAAGGATAAGCCGCGGGCCTTTGTCGGTTGACAGAAAACCCTTTGTAATGACCGCAATGGCAGTTTCCCCTTCCCTTATTGATGGGACTGAGAGTATTTGCTTTACAGTTTGCAGGAGAAACAGGGAAGGCACAGCCAATATAAGCTGCTTCCGTTCGGATGCCGCCTCAACAATATCTGAAGTGGCTTTCAGGTTTCTTGGAAGGCTTATTCCCGGCAGATAGCGCTTATTCTCGAAACGAAAATTGATATAGTCCCTGGTGTCCTTTTCAAAACTCCAGATAACAACGTCTTTTCCTTTTTCGGCAATTACCTTGGCAACCGTCGTTCCCCAAGCCCCTGCCCCAATTACCGCTGTTTGTGCCGCCATACTTGTTTAAAGTATGACTGACTTTTTAATGTTTCTCAAGTAAGAGAAACCATACTGAAAACCAGTGGCAGGCCGCTCCGGCAAGGACAAAAAGATGCCAGATTACATGGCCGCAGAATAAGCGGCTTTGCCGGATGCCGGGCTTTGGCTTTCCGGCGCGGTACCAGAAAGTCCCGGCGGTATACAGCACGCCTCCGCCAAATAAAAGAACAACGCTCTGCGGTGAAAGCGAGTGCGCAAGGGGTACGCATCCGCCGATAATTGCCCATCCCATAAGGATAAAAATTGCCATTTCAATTTTTTTTATGAAGCGGAACTGAACGGCTGAAAGTATTACCCCGGTCAAAGCCATAACCCACTCAAAAAAGAACAAAAACAAGCCAAGGGGACCCTTGAGCGCCAAAAGGCAAAAAGGTGTATAGGTTCCCGCGATAAATATATAAATGGACTGATGATCGATTACGCGGAAAAACTGTTTTATCTTTCCGGAAATTATGGCGTGATAGGCAGCCGATGCGGAAAACATAAAAATCATTGTTGAGGCAAAGATTATGTATACCGGCAGGGAGGAGCGGGCGTTATTTACCAGAATGACCAACCCAAGAATTCCCAGGAGGCTCCCGACAAAATGAAGCGCCGAATTGGCAATTTCTTCGCCCATTGTTTGGTTGTTTTGTTCCATATCTACTTGAGACACCAAAAAATTGTTTAGGTTGCATGATGACTTTTTACATTATAATATGATAAAATGTATATAAACCGCCCTGTTTATTTGGAAAAGCTGTTTGATTTTAAGGATAAGCAGCTCATAAAGATTGTTACCGGTATACGCCGCTCTGGGAAATCCACTCTGTTTGAACTATACCGGACAGAGCTTGAAAAACAGGGAGTTCTGCCAAAACAAATCCAAAGTATAAATCTTGAAGATCCCATATATAGGGACCTAATGGAATGGGCTAAGTTATACGATTTCATAAACACCCGTCTTGAACCGGGCAAAATGAACTATATATTCATCGATGTAGTACAAAACGTAGAGGATTTCCAGAAGGCGGCGGACGGCCTATTTATTAAAAAGAACGTTGACCTTTATCTTATCGGCTCCAATTCCCGAATGTATGCGGGCAAGTGGGCTACTCTACTGGGCGGCCGCTATGTCGAGATACATATGCTCCCCTTGTCCTTCAAGGAGTATACGAGCGCATATGATAAGCCCGCCGCTATCGACAGCATTTTCGCTGATTATTTGGCTTATAGTTCATTCCCCCAAATTGTGCAATTTTTAAAAGGCAATTCGTCATCAGAGGAATTGAAGCTGCTGTCCCGCCAATATTTGGATGGCATATACAATACCATTGTCGTGAAAGATGTAATGGAGAGCAGAAAAATAAAAGAGGTCGGACGCCTGGAGCAGGTTATTCAATTCATGGCCTCTGCCATTGGTTCAGAAATCTCCATAAAAAAAATAAGCGACACTATTACTTCGGACGGTACAAAAATGCTGCCTCTTACCGTAGAAAGCTACCTTGACGCGTTCCGTTCAAGTTACATTTTGTACCGCGCGGACAGGTTCGATGTTAAAGGCAAAAAACTCCTTAAAACGCTTAACAAATATTATCTGGTTGATATAGGTATCCGGAGGCTGCTCCTTGGCGGCAAGGTTAAAGACCAGGGTCATGTTTTGGAAAACATCGTATACCTGGAACTCTTAAGGCGCGGTTATAAAGTTTATATCGGCAAGGTAGCCGGGAAGGAAGTGGATTTTGTTGCCGAAGGCGTAAACGGGACTGAGTATTACCAGGTAGCACAAACCGTTCGCGAAGGCGGAACGCTTGCCAGGGAGCTTGCCCCGTTAAACGCAATTCGTGATCATAATCAGAAATTCCTTTTAAGCCGGGATTATGAACCTGCGACATCGCATAACGGGATTAAGCAGGTGAATGTTCTGGAATGGCTGTTAGGATAACCAGGAGATAAGGAGCGTATAAATGAAATTTACAGACGGTTACTGGCGTATCAGGGAAGGGGTAGAGCCCCATTTTGCCGCAAGCGCTGTTGAAGCTAAACAGAAGGAAAATGAACTGACGGTGTACGCGCCCGGAAGGCAGATACGTCACAGAACGGATACTCTTAACATGCCGCTGATTACGGTGCGTTATTCCAGTCCTATGCGCAATGTTATCAGGGTAAAGATTTCCCATTTTGAGGGAGAGGTAGACAGAGGCACGCGATTTCAATTGGAAAGCAATGCTACAAGTTCGGCGTATAAGAGCGACATACGCATAACGGAGAAAGAAGCCGTTCTGGAAAGCGGGGAGCTTTCGGTTGTTATTGAGCAGGGTCAGAACTGGAATAATGTTTTTCGCGGCGGCGGCAAAGTATTGACTAAAAACCTGAGTAAGTCCACCGGGTACATGGTTGACAGCAAGGAAGGGCCTTTTACAAAAGAGGAGCTTTCGCTTTCGGTTGGGGAACTTGTGTACGGATTGGGCGAGCGTTTTGGGCCGCTTGTTAAAAACGGGCAGAGTGTTGATATCTGGAACGCAGATGGCGGCACAGCCAGCGAACAGGCGTATAAAAACATTCCATTTTACATGACTAACCGGGGCTATGGCGTGTTTATCAATAATACGGGAAATGTATCTCTTGAGATTGGCACTGAAAAAACGTCGCGGGTTCAATTTTGCGTTAGAGGAGAGGAGCTGGAATATTTTATCATTTACGGGCCTGAACCAAAAACTATTTTGGAGCTTTACACCGCCATTACCGGAAGACCGGCAATGCCGCCGGAATGGAGTTTTGGTCTGTGGCTTTCCACTTCTTTCACGACTTCCTACGATGAAAAGACGGTGATGAGTTTTATCAATGGTATGGAAGAGCGAAAGATACCCCTGTCGGTTTTTCACTTTGACTGTTTCTGGATGAAGGGGTTTAACTGGTGTGATTTTACCTGGGATCCGTCAACCTTTCCCGATCCTAAGGGAATGTTGTCGCGAATTAAAGCAAAAGGAATTAAAATCTGCGTGTGGATTAATCCCTACATAGCGCAGCGCTCGGCGCTTTTCGCGGAGGGGAAAGAAGGCGGCTATTTTCTGAAACGCGCGGACGGCTCGGTGTACCAGACCGATCAATGGCAGGCCGGAATGGCTATTGTTGATTTTACCAATCCTGCCGCAGTGAAATGGTATACAGAACATTTGAGTAAATTGCTTTATATGGGAGTTGACTGCTTCAAAACCGACTTTGGCGAGCGTATCCCCGAAGACGCGGTATATTTTGACGGCGGCGATCCCCATCGTCATCATAATTTTTACACTTATCTCTACAATAAAGCGGTATTTGAACTTTTGGAGCAAAAAAGGGGAAAGGGCGAAGCCTGCCTCTTTGCCCGTTCCGCCACGGCAGGCGGACAGCGCTTCCCGTTGCATTGGGGCGGAGACTGCGAGTCCACGTTTGAGGCAATGGCGGAAACTTTGCGGGGCGGCCTTTCTTTGGGCCTTTCAGGATTTGGTTTCTGGAGCCACGACATCGGCGGTTTTGAGGGAACCCCCAACGCCGCCCTGTTCAAACGCTGGCTTGCCTTTGGACTGCTTTCCTCCCATTCGAGGCTTCACGGCAGTACCTCTTACCGCGTTCCGTGGAGCGTGGACGAAGAATCCGCCGAAGTCTGCCGCTTCTTTACCGAACTGAAAATCCGCCTTAAACCGTATATTCTGCGCTCCGCCCGCGAGGCCTGCGAGTGGGGCATTCCGGTGTTACGCGCAATGTTTCTTGAGTTCCCGAATGATCCCGCCTGCGCGTATCTGGATTGCCAGTATATGCTTGGGCCGGATCTGCTGATTGCCCCTGTCTTTAGCGAAGACGGAAAGATTTCGTATTACCTGCCCGAGGGCGAATGGACAAGGCTTCTGACCGGAGAAAAGGTAAAGTCTTGCTCAGCCGGACAAGGCGGCTGTTGGATAACAGAGCAGCACGGCTTTTTAAGCCTGCCGCTTTTAGTGCGCGGCGGAAAACAGGTGACTACGGAATAAATAAAATAAATCCTTTAAAGATTTACAAATAATCTACCACGGAGGACTGCTGTCCTTCGGACAGCTTGGAGTTACACGGAGTTATTATGAAATATTTGCTTTTTCCTCTGTGAAACTACCTTCGGTTCTTAGCCGTGTGACTCCGTGGTAAAATTTTTATTTCTTTTCCAGAATTAGCACCCCGGCGGCGGGAAGTGTATAGCGACTGTCCGCAGAAAAGTTTTTATCTGTCAGCAAATCGCGGCACGCAAACGGAATCACAATTTCCGCCTCGGCTTTATTGTGATTCAATACAAAGACAAATTCCTTTTCTCCCTTTATTCTACGGGTGGCTTCGATTCCTTCCTGTCGCGGAAATACCGGCTTTATACCACATTCGCCGCAAATTGTAGCGGTAAAGCGGTCTACCAGAGCCGCTTCGGGGCGTGTGCCGAAATACCAGACATAGCCTTTACCGTAACCGTTTCTGCAAACGGCAGGTGTTCCGGCGTAAAAATCATCAGCGTAATGCGCAATGGTTTGGGCGCTTTCGGGATGGATAATATCGCAGAGCAAATCGGCTTTCCATGTTCCGGCAAGAGGGCCTTCTGTAAAAATCAGTCTATTGAACTGATCCGGTGACAGGGCGTCTGTTTCTTCCACCCACAAGCCGCAGAGCGAGCGCAGTTCTCCCGGGTACCCATCTGTAGTAACCAGATCGTTTTCATCAGTCATGCCGGAAAAATAGGTGGTAACCAATATGCCCCCGTTACGAACAAAGGCCGCAAGTTTATCCGCAATGTCGGGCTTGACCATATACAGAACCGGGGCGAACAGTATTTTATAACTGTCCAAAAGGTTCTCAAGACCGATAATATCCACGGAAATATTTTGCCTTGCCAGCGCGTCATAAAAGCGGAAAACTTCATGGGGATAATTCATGTCGCGTGTGGGACCGGCGGAAAACGTTGACGCCCACCAGTTGTCCCAGTCATAGAGGATTGCCGTCTCGCTTGCAAGGCGGCTACCCAAAAACGAATCCCCGAGTTTTTTAAGTTCCGCCCCCATCTCGGCGGCTTCCCGAAATACCCGCGTGTTTTCATGGCCGCAGTGATCGATAATAGCCCCATGAAATTTTTCACAGCAGCCTCGGGATCGGCGCATCTGAAAAAACATCACCGTGTCGGAGCCGTGGGCAAGAGCCTGGTAACTCCACAGCCGCATAATACCGGGGCGCTTTAGTGAATTATAAGGTTGCCAATTTGTAACGCTGGGAGTTTGTTCCATCAAATAAAACGGCTTTCCTCCGCCGCAGCCCCGCATAAGCGCGTGGTTCATGGCGGTACGGGTATAGGGTGTATTGGGAGAAGGATAATTGTCCCACGAGATAAAGTCCAGGTTTTTTCCCCACTTAAAATAATCCAGACCCCAATGTGTTCCCATCATGTTTGTCGTTACAGGAATTTGCGGGGTTGTTTCTTTCAGGACTTTGGCTTCGGCAAGGCAGCAGTCCAACAGGCTGTCGGAATTAAAACGCCTGTAATCAATAGATTGTATCTGACAACTGGTGCGGTTTACGGGCCATTCTTCGCTTAAATGGCTTGGAGAAACAATATCATCCCAGTCATAGTAAGTATGTCCCCAGAACGAAGTGTTCCACGCTGTATTTAACGCGGCGATAGTTTTGTACTTGCGTTTAAGCCATTCCCGAAAAGCCTTTTCGCAATTTTCGCAGTAACAGACGCCGCTGTATTCGTTAGAAATATGCCAGGCTATCAGGTTGTCCAGTTTGCCGTAACGTTCCGCCAGTTTCCGCGCCAGTCGTGTTGAATACATACGGAATACGGGGCTGTTGGGGCAGGAATTATGCCGTCCGCCAAATTTGCGTTTTGAGCCGTCGCTGTTGACCCGCAGTATTTCCGGATATTTTCGCGCCATCCATGCCGGATGAGCCGCTGTTCCTGTAGCAAGGCATATCTTCATGCCCGCTCCATTTACCATTTCAATTATCGCGTCAAGAACAGAGAAATCATACTCGTCTTCCGAAGGCTGTAACAGCGCCCAACTGAAAACATTGATAGTCAGTATGTCGATACCCGCAAGGCCCAGAAGGCGCATATCTTCCCGCCATGTTTCCCTTGGCCATTGTTCGGGGTTGTAGTCCCCGCCGTACAGAACTTTGTTTATTTGCTGTTTCATAATTCTACCTTATAATAATAGTTTATGGATCAGTCTAATCCCAAATGAGAAATATTGAAAGTTAAGTTGGCGTATGGTAACGGCTTCGGCAATGACGGCTATATGCCTCGCCTTACCAGAAAGCCTACGTAGTGGTTGATGATGAAAGGGAATAGGGTTTGGGGAATAGGGAATGGGGTTGTTGTAAGCAATCTGTGCATGACAGAAACAAAGCTTTGATTACTAACCAATGTCCCCATTCCCTGCTCCCTAGTCCCCAGTCCCTTTTCTCTTACTGAATGCCAGCCCTTATCCAAGTACCACCAGCACTCGAAGTGAAGGTATCTCCGCTTGGGTCCATGGTGATTGTTATATCTCCCCAACCTGTACCGTTGGCAACATCAGGACTGCGTGTATTAGATTGAAGAGCAAATTGCTGTCCTGACCATTTTAAATTGCCAGTACTTCTTAGATTGCGATAAAATTGGTCGCCAACTTTAATATAGCCTTTGTCTTTGCCACTCTGCCATAAAGGGTGACTGAAATAACCTACATAATTCCAAACAGCAGTACTGCCGCTGATAGTAATTATATTTCCGTCATTAGTCCTCCAATTACCGTCTAGCGAGGTGTTGGGTGCGGGTGCGCTGGCCGCCGCTTGCTTTGTCCAGACAGTACCTCCGGTTTGCCGTGTGTAGGTTCCAGCGCCTCCGGCTTGGTACTTGGCAACCAAATCACCTTGGAAAAAATTAGCGCCCGTAAAACGAATGCCCGAACTCTGGAACGTAACACTGGTAAGGGCGTAGTCACCGGATGTGGGGCGGAATGCCCAACCGAAGATTTGATTCACATTTTTGCCTAAAGTAACGCTGGTAATTTTAGTACAGTAGCTGAACGCGGCACTGGCGATAGTAGTTACAGGTAAATTGTTGTAGGTATCGGGAATGACCACCTCGCCGCTTATGTTATTGTTTGCAGCATAAACAGCATAGGCCTTGTTTTGGTCGGTAAGGGTAAAGTTCAGCTTGTCCAGCGTCGGCGACTGCGCGAAGGCCGCGCTTACTGTTACGAATGCGAGCAATACAAGGCTCACCAAAACTTTCTTTTTCATTTTTTTCTCCATATCTTCTATAAATCTTTTTTATCCGACAACGCCGGAATATCAATAAAAAGCACAAAAAACTGACTGTAATGGTAAATTATACTGATTATTTCAGTAATAAGTCAATGAATAAATAGCAAGTATTATGACTTGAAGGGCAAGTTTTACGGATATAATGAGAAAAATCAGGGATGTTTTGGCTGAAAATTTGAAAGAAAATCGCCGAATAAGGGGGTTAACGCAGGAACAACTGGCTGAAAAAGCCAATGTTTCTTCTCATTATGTTGCAATGGTAGAAACCTGTAAAACTTTTCCAAAACCTGAAATGTTGGAACGGTTTGCTGAAACCCTCGGCATTGAACCCCACAAGCTTTTTACTGTTGAAGATGACCCAAATGAGCCGGATGAGCGTTTGCATAAGAAGATTGTTACTGAAATGAAGCAAATGGCAATAGACATAAAACAAATTGTAAAAGAAACGGTAAAAGAAACGATACACGAAGAATGTAAATATAAAAAGGAAAAATAAAATCGTCTCCGACAACTGCCTGCGTAGCAGTTGCCCCGTAGCCCGCGATAGCGGGCAGTAAATCCGTTCCTTGAAAGAGCCATAGGCAAAGCCATAGGCAAAGCCTTAGGCTTTGCCTTTAGCGTAGCCATTGACATCAATCCGCCGCAAGCCATACATTAAGGGCAAATGAGCAAACATAAAGGCGGTTTTACCCTACCGGGAGAAGCCGGTTACGAAGAGCTTACACTGAGGCTGGCGGAGAAATGGGGGGCCGATGTAATACGAGACAGCGACGGCACCGTCCTGTCGGATGAAATTCTCAACTCCGGCTACGAGATTTATTCTACAGTCTGCGTGATACGGGAACACAACGAGTGGGCGCGTAATAACATGGATTCCCTTCAGCAGTGTTTTCTTATGACCGGAGCGCAAGTTGCGTCGTCCGGGGAAATGGAAATTAGCCTCCTTGAGAGTTTCTTTAGCGAACAATTCGCGGTGAACGGAAGCGACGAGTCAGTGGCCCTCTGGCAGGTCTTTGACAGGACAAGCAACACCGAGCTTCCAAAGGATAAATGGACATACTCAAGCGACAAGGGCGCAGTGGTCTTAGCGGGAATAATTCCCTGGCATAAATATACTGTCAACTTTTTGGCTTATAGAATCTGGGAAGAGATTTCCATGTACAACCATGTTACAAACAACTGGGACAAGGAACACCTGATGCAACTGGACCCCATGCATCCGGGCGCGAGAAAGTACCTTCTCTCCTGGATGGATAAATGGTGTGCCGCCCGCCCGCATACCAATGTGGTAAGGTTTACGTCCCTGTTCTATAACTTTGTCTGGATATGGGGGGCCAGCGAGTGCAACCGCTATCTCTTTTCAGACTGGGCCTCTTACGATTTTACGGTCAGTCCGCTCGCGTTAAGCGAGTTCGAGAAGGCTTACGGAAAAAAAATCTGTTCGGAGGATTTTATCAACAAGGGCATTTTGAATTCCACGCACATGACGCCAGATAAAACGAAACTTGACTGGATGGATTTTATCAGCGCGTTTGTCGCAGAGCTGGGCAGGGAATTTGTTGACATAGTACACAGTTACGGCAAGAAGGCCTATGTATTTTACGATGACAGTTGGGTCGGCATGGAACCTTACGGCAAGCGCTTCCGGAGCATTGGGTTTGACGGCATTATCAAATGCGTTTTTTCAGGATTTGAAGTAAGGCTCTGCGCGGGAGTCAAAGCACAGACCCACGAGATTCGGCTTCACCCCTATCTGTTTCCGGTGGGTTTGGGCGGCCTTCCGACTTTTAAGGAAGGCGGAAACCCAGCGGCGGACGCGATGAAATACTGGAATAACGTGCGCCGCGCTCTTTTGCGGGAACCGGTGCAAAGAATCGGCCTGGGAGGGTATCTTCACCTGGCGGAAGGCTTTCCGGATTTTTGCGATTGCATCGAAGCCATAAAGGACGAATTCGACGAGATACTTTCACTTCACGCAAAGGGCAAACCTTTTACGCTAAAACCCAAAGTGGCAGTCCTCCATGCCTGGGGGAGACTGCGATCTTGGACCTTGTCGGGACATATGCACGAGACTGGCGAGCATGATCTGATACACATCAACGAAAGCCTTTCGGGTCTTCCTTTTGAAACGATCTTTATCTCTTTTGAAGATATTAAAAACGGAGTACCCGACGGAATAGACCTGATAATCAACGCCGGAGCGAAAGGCAGCGCCTGGAGCGGCGGCGAAAAATGGCGAAATGAGAAAGTTGTCGAAAACCTTACGTCATGGGTATATAAGGGCGGCGTCTTTATAGGGGTGAACGAACCTTCGGCCATTGACGGTTTTGACACTGTATTTAGAATGGCCCATGTGCTGGGGCTGGACATGGAAAACGCCGGGAGCCATTGCCACGGCAAATGGCAGTACGCTGTTGAAGAAGTAAGCGGCCTCGTCCCATGCGGGGCCGAGTTGGGAAACAAAAAAGTTCGGCTTACCGACGGCAGGGCAAAGGTACTGGCAGAAAAAGGCGGCTGTCCGGCAATTACGGTAAACAGTTTTGGCAACGGCAAGGGCGTTTATGTTTCTTCCATGTTACCCACAGAGGAGAGCAGGCTCGCCAATACCAGGCTATTGTTAAATATCATTCTTTACGCCGCAGAAGAAACCCTCGAATCGGACTGCGTTACAGATAATCCTAACACCGAATGTACCTGGTTCAATGAAGCCGGTTACATGGTTTTGATAAACAACAGCGCTACCCCCCAGCGTTCCGGCGTTAAAGCTGGCGGACAAAAATTCTACGTGGAGCTGGGCTCTTATGAGACAAAGTTTTTAAACGCACAGGAGAGCCAATCATCATCTAAATGAAAGCAAACTTAATTCCGCCAATCTGGGAAAACCCCGAGATACAGGAAATAAACCGCCTGCCAATGCGAAGTCCGCTTCTGCCTTTTCCTTCCGCAAAAGATGCCCTGGCCGACGCCATTGCCGGCCCGGAATTCCGCGCCCCGGAGCGGAGCGAATATTACCAGAGCCTTGACGGCGTCTGGCGCTTTAAACTGCTTAACAATCCCATGGATGACTTCGGCGCGGCTACCGCCGGTCTTAATGTGCCTGAATGGGCGGAGCCTTCCTACGATGCCGGAGACTGGGCGAAACTTAACGTACCAGGCACCTGGACGCGACAGGGTTTTGACAAGCCGCATTACACCAACGTGCAGATGCCTTTTCAGGCGGAACCGCCCCACGCGCCGGAAGACAATCCCACAGGGCTTTATCGCCGGAGTTTTGTACTGCCGCCGTCCTGGAAAAACAGACGGGTGGTACTTCATCTGGGTTCTGCGGAAAGCTGTGCCATAATTTACGTGAACGGACTACTTGTCGGAGCGGGAAAAGACACCCGGTTATATTCTGAATACGATATAACGCCTTTCCTTGAAGATGGAGAAAATATTCTTTGCATCAAGGTGATTCGTTATTCGGACGCCAGTTATATAGAAGATCAGGATCAGTGGTGGTACGGCGGCATACACAGAAGCGTTTTTCTGTATGCCACCGATGTTTATTATATAAAAGACATTAAGGCCCTGCCCGGCCTTGTTGAAACCAAAGACGAGAACGCCTGCGGTGTTTTGGATTTCAGCGTAGCTTTGGGCGGGAAGCTTCCTGTCAGCCGGTGCAGCGGCAACGTGCCTGTCGCTAAAACGCCGGAAAGTCCGTTTGCGGTGAAATACGCCCTCTATCCTTTTACCTTGCCAAAAGACGAATCGAACCTTCGGTTCGCAGACGCGGGGGAGCTTGCCGCGAAGTTCGTCGAAGGGAAGCCTCTGGCGGAAGGGGAAATAGCCCTTGCCTGCGACTACCGCGTTAATTCAAACACCGCGGAGGGACAGATCCGTCTGGAAAACCCAAAAATCTGGTCACACGAAACTCCCAATCTCTATGTTATGTCGGTAAGCCTTTTTCGGAACGGACGGCACATTGAAAGCTCCGCTTTTTGTACCGGCTTCAGAAACATCCGCATAGAGCGGCGGGAGCTTTTAATTAACGAAAAGCCGGTGTTGATTAAGGGCGTTAACCGCCACGAGCATGATGAAAAAACAGGCAAGACCCTTTCTACTGAAAGCATGATGAGGGACATAAGGCTCCTTAAAACGCACAACTTCAACGCGGTGCGTACCTGCCATTACCCAGATGACGAACGCTGGTACGAGCTCTGCGACAGGTACGGAATCTACCTGCTGGACGAGGCCAATATCGAGCATCACTGTTTTTACGCTCAGCTTTGCTGGGACACTGCCTGGGCATATGCCTACGCCAAGAGGATTCAACGGATGGCGGAGCGCGACAAAAACCACCCTTCGGTGATCATTTGGTCGTTGGGGAACGAAAGCGGGGACGGCGCGAACCACGATATGGGCGCGGCATGGATTCGGCGTTACGATCCTTTCCGGCCTGTCAGTTACGAAGGCGCGGTTAGGCTCAAGCGTAACCAGGGTCACATTACCATGGACTCCCTTAACCGCAGCAAAGACCTTACGGACATCGTCTGCCCCATGTACCCCGAAATAGAAACCATAACGGATTTTGTAAAGTGCAGGGAGGATAACCGCCCTCTTATTATGATCGAATATTCCCACGCCATGGGGAATTCCAACGGCTCTTTGGCGGATTACTGGAAAGCCATTGAGGGCCACCATGGATTACAGGGAGGCTTTATATGGGAGTGGATCGATCACGGGCTGGAAGCCTTTACCCCAGATGGAAAGAAGTACTGGAAATACGGCGGCGATTTTGGCGACTTGCCCTCGGACTACGATTTTTGCTGCGACGGCCTGCTTTTCCCCGATCAAACCCCCAAACCCGCAATGGCCGAATGTAAACAGTTATTTGCCCCGGTAAGGCTAATCCCCGTTCCCGGCAAACCCTTTTGTTTTATTTTGGAAAACCGCTACGATTTTTCCGCTTTGGACGCCCTTGTCCTTAACTGGAAACTTTGTACCGAAAAGACCAGCGGCGACATTGGTGAAAAAATCCTCTCTCAGGGAAGCATGGCCGTTCCGGCCCTGAAACCAAGCGAAAAGGAGGAGATCGAAATAACCGACGTAGCCGTGGCTTTGGACAATGTCCTGGCGGATCATCCGGGCGGTGTGTATCTCCACGCGGACTTCGCTTTGAAAGAAGCCGTCCCCTGGGCTCAGGCGGGCCACATCGTTGCCCAGGCCGAGCGCGTTTTACGAGAAGCCCTGCCGGTTTCGCTTCACGGTGAATTGTGCGGATCAAACAGTGCTGATTCGGCCCGGGCTGACGAAACTCGTATCGAAACTTTCGCTGAAAGTTTCTGTCCCTCCCTGTTCCGCGTCCCTGTCCAAAACGACGGCCTAAAAACTTATATCCATTTGCGCGGGGAGCCTTCTGCCGCTTTTTACTATCACAAAAAGGCGATGTATCCCTGGCTTGACCTCGATTTGCTGCATTTGCGTCTGCTTGAGGAAAAAACTGAAAATGTGTCGTATGAAGGTTGCTCAGCCAGCCGCTATACCGCCCTGCTTGCGGCAGGTAAAGACGCTGTGGACGCTTCTCGTATACTTGGCCGCTACACCCGCATTATTATTTCCGGAAGTCCCCTTGTTATGGACCTTTGCTTTGACCTTGATCCGGCCCTGCCGGAACTGCCCAAGGTTGGCATAAGCGCGAAAGTCCCGGCTTATTACAATTCAATTTCCTGGCTTGGCGCGGGAAACGGCGAATCCTATCCAGATCGTTTAACGGCGGCCTTTTTGGGAGAATACCACGGCAGTCCGGCGGAACTGGAAGTGCCCTACATCGTGCCCCAGGAAAACGGCAACCGTAGCGGCATACGCCGCCTGACCCTTTCTGGCGACGCGGTTCCGCAGGGAATGCCGCTTTCCCTAAGCTTCCGCCCCGACAAGCCGCTTAACTTCAGCGTCAGTCGCTATACACAGGAAAATCTCTTCGAGGCCTTGCACACGATTGACCTGGTTGATGTGAGCGCAGGCGAGAACGGGTATTACTTCCTCAACATAGACATAGCCCAGCGCGGGGTGGGAACGGCGACCTGCGGCCCCGATACCAGGCCGGAGTACCGCGTTTGGGGCGGAGTGTACAGGGCGAGGCTGTATATCAGTTAGTCTGAAAACACTAATTTTATCGCCCCGCGAAAAATGCTATCGCAAAACCAGCCGCAATGGCGCCTGCCGCTATGCAGCCGTATTTCCAGAGGCGGTTGCTTTTTTCAAGGGTGTTAATTCTTTTTTCCGCAGTCTTACTGTAAGCTTCGAAGGATAGTTGCAAGCTCATCAAGGAGGACTCGGCTGTCCTCAAGGCTGTCAGAAGCCCGGCCAATTCCGTCTGTGAGTTCTCCGCTTTGAGTAATAATCCCGTCGAGTTGCGCTGCAATTCCGCCAGCTCTTGTCTCAGCTCTTCGAGTTCCCTCCTCGATGCTTCGAGCCTGCTCTGCAAGTCCCTGGAGCTCTGTCTGGAGTCTTGCAGCTCTTCTCTCAGCCTCTCGTTGAGACTCGATAGCTGATTTGAGATCTCGATTAACCTGCTCAAGGCGTTGTCTGAGTTCGGCGGAATCTCCCCCGCCTTTCCGGAAGAGTCTTGGGCCCATATTGGTAAGGACAATGCCAAGAACAATACCGGCAATAAAAATAAACAGGAACAAAAAAAATTTTTGCTTACCATTCAATGGAAACTCCTTAAAATTTTAATTTGGTGTCGTTCAGCACCAGCGCCACCCGGCCTTCCCTGAGAAGGCGGCGGTTGTTTTCGCTTGAAAGGATTTTCAAAGCGTCCTCCCTGTCAATCACCGGATCCGTGGGGCTTACCCCAAATACTTCCCTCGCGATAATGCGAAGGGGGTTGGGGCCCAGCAGGGCGGCAAGCTCTCCTTCAAGGCCAGAAGGGCTTGGCCGGAAAATGCTTTCCCTCGCGATGTAGCGCACCATGCGGTTTCCCGTCGGGCCTTCAGGTTCAAGCATATTTCGCTCAAAAATCAGATTCATATCAGTATCCCATATTTTGGGGAAAATGCAAGGTTCCAAAAAAGCCTGTCCCCTCCTGCCGTGAACGGGAAGCTCGCTGTCCGCTATGATGATAATTCCCGTGTAATCCGCCGTCAGGGCGCGAATAAGGGGCCTGGGCGGTTCTACTGCCTGTCTGTGGCGGGTAAAAAGGGCGCTGATCCTGTCCATGAGCATCGTATACCTGCCCGTCATGCGCTTCAGATCCGGCGATAAACTGGGAGGGACTTTTTCGGCTTCAAGGCAAATGGAATCCAGCAGCGCGAGCGACAATTCGCCCCGTTCAGCAAGATTCGCTATTGTGGTATTGGAGTCCAGCCTTAGCGAAAGCAGGTTGGGCCTTAAAAGCTCGGGGTACGCATCTTGTAGAATTTCCTCGGCGAGGAATCTGCCTGTCGGGAGCCTGACTCCGGCTTGGGCCAGGTCAAAACTCACCTCGGAGTAAAGTTCCCCCTTTATCCAGTCCACGGAAGAAGAGACGCTGAAGGAGGCCTGTTGGCCCCAGGCTGGAAACACGGCGAGTATTAGAAGGCAGAGGGCAATGGGATTTTTGTTCATCTTTTATTTATCGGCGTTTATCGGTTTAAAATTTCTCCCCGTAGTAAATCCCGGCCCATTCCCAGCGGCCGTGTATTTCCGGGTCAAGGGGGAAATATATCTTTCTGAAGTACAGGTACCAGGTGGAAATGTACTGCGACCAGCCCCAGGTTCGCAGGTACGCCTCGTTGGCGGTGGAGCTTAGGTCAAGGTTTTCAGCGTAGCGTATGCGGTTTCCGCGCATGAAATCCGAAAGATCAAAATCGACATGACCGGCTACTCCCACTTCGCCAGCATCCTCCTGCTCCCAGGTTCTTGTAAAAAAGTTCACTTTGGCGTGGTACTGCCATAGCCTGTTTGAGAAACCGTTGTCCATCGCGTCCTTTACGGCGTTTACCAGGTTATTTAAGTTTTCAAAACTCCAGTCCTTGGCGGAATTGTTAAAGTCCACCAGCTGCTTTGCGTAGTTGTCAGCGTTGGGGAAACCGGGAACATTGGAACCAGCGTAGGGTAGGTAATGGGCGTAGGCTTTAATAGCGTTAGTCCAGTTTCCTGTACCTTCACAAGCCTGGCCAAGCATGAAATAAGACGGGCCCGGATCAATCTGGTCCAAAAAGCGGGAAATTAGCTCTTCGTAATACCATTCCCTCTGAAGGGGATTGTCAACCAAAACGATAAGCTGATTCAAACATGCCAGATGAATGGAATTACCCATGACAGTCAAGTCATGGTAGTTCTTTACGACCATGTCAAAATACAGCGCCGCCATCGGGTAGGCTTCTATCTGCTGATAGGCGTAGGCGATCATAAAAAGATAGTAGGGGGCATAAAAATCTTCCTCGTTTTGATGAACCCTGGAGCTGAGAAAATTGATAAGTTTACTGTATTCCTTCATTTTGACATAGGAGTTGGCTATTTCCCTGACAATGGTAAATTGTTCCCGGCTACCGCAGACCTCCGGTCTGACGGTTCTTAGACTTCCGTCTTCAGAGGCGAGAAGGGCAAAATACGTCCTGAGCTTGTCCTGTTCTTCTTTTGTTCCTGATATGAAGTATGGATCTTCCGTCTTTGCCCGATCCGCACTGAAGAACAGTATATTGGTCTTTGCGCATATGAAAAGGCCGATTAAAAGAAATGACGCAATGACAAATAGCGTAATGATAATCGGTCTTTTTTTCACATATTAATTTTACCAGCAGTATTCTCCATTGGCAAGGCAAGGGGAAAGGCTTATATTTTCATAATGAGGGCTGAAGCGGCAATAATTCTTGCCTTCCTGCTTTTTTCTTTTTCGTGCAAAGCAAATCCCATACCAAAGGAAATCGTACTGCCTACGGAAGCTCCCATAGTAAGCGAGACTGCTGAACCTGTCCAGGTGGTTATTAGGGGAGGCGGAGGAATTGTGGATGAAATTTGTTCCTCCGCCGAGATTGGCACTCCTCAGGCGCTGTTTGATACCCTGGAAATTATCCATAGGGAAGGCCTGGATTTCACAGAATTTGGCCGGGCGATGGCAAACGTCTGCATCACCCTGTTAAAAACGCTTTACCCGGCTGTCGCTTCCGATCTTCCGCCGCCGGATCCTCCTCTTACGCATCTCTACTCCAGAATTATACGGGAAGCCGAGAGGGGAGTTTATATTCCGCCCCGGAAGAATTCGTCCGACTATTTGGAACATATTTTGCCCTTTTTAAGCATTTACTCAGGTGAAAAGCCTGTTTCATCGGAAAAATACCTTTCGGCCCTGTCGAATTTGGAAAGAGCCGCAAGGCTGAATAGCGAATCTGTCCTGGCGCCTTTTTTTACGGGAATTGCCCTTGAATACCTCAATTTGACGGAAAAGACTTTCCAGCAGTATACGGAAGTTTGGAAAACATTCCCCGAGTGTTACCCGGCTGCCCTCGGTCTTGCGCGGGTAATGGAAGCCCAGGGCAGGTATCCTCAGGCCGAGAGCCTGCTTTCGGATTTGGCGAGCCGTTTTCCGGATAATATGCAGGTGAAGCGTCAGGCTGCTCTTTCTTATTATCACTCAGGCAACTGGCCGCGTGCGCAGGCCGCAGTGGACGAGATTTTGCGGGAATTCCCCAGAGACGGGGAATTCGTTTTAATGAAAGCCCATATCCTTGTAGAGCAGGGGCAGCTTCTTCAGGCTCAGGCCCCTCTGGAATTATACGCGGGGATAAACCCCAACAACCGGTTCGCCCTGTTTCTCCGCGCCAGGGTTCAGGCGGAAGCTTACAACAACAGGGAAGGGGCTTTAAATTACCTGAGAGCCATAATAAGAAGCTCCTCTCCGGAGGATGACTACTATAATGAAGCCGCGATATATGCGGTCAGGCTTTTGACGGAGTCTAACCGTCCGCAGGATCAAATTGAAGGAAGGAGTTTGCTGATTAGGCTTCTGTCTGTTCCCGATCCTTCTCTTGATGCTGTAAGCCTTGCAATGTGGGACGCAATCCGGCGGGAGGCCTGGACGGACGCAAGGCTCTACCTTGCCCGTCTTTTGGATGAACGCCGCTCCAGCCAGGATCTTCTGGCAGCGTACACTGTAGAGAAGGAAGAGGGAAATGCCGCCGCCGCCCTTTCCTTCGCGCGGGAACTGTATCAGAGGGATCGCTCTAACGATGAGGGGATACTCGCCTATATTTCAGCGTTGATCGAAACAGGCCGCAAAGACGAGGCGTCCGGGCTGATTGAAAGCAGGATTGAAAGCGTGTCAGGCGGCGTGCTCAAAAGCAGGTATTATTACCTACGCAGCCTGATCAGGGCCAACGAGGAATTGCAGATGAACGATCTCCGCTCCAGCCTTTTTGAAGATTCCCGTAATTTAAATTCCCTTATTGCCTTGTTCGAACTCTACCTGCGCCGCAATGACGAGAGGCGGGCAATTTCTTACCTTAGGCAGGCCCTGGCCCTTGCGCCGGACAATCTTCAGCTCAAACGCTACGAGGCCGAATACGCCGCCGCCCTAAGGGGCAGCTATTAAACGTCAGCGTGCCATTACCACGTTTGGAAGCGGGCTGCGGGCTTTAATCGACATATACTTAAAAGGGTGGATGTCCAGGGCGTTTGGATACCAGCCATCAATTTCGTTGGTATCAATAATATTGACGGCGGGGCTATACGATATTGGCAGAACGTTTCCCCTTGACAAAAGCAATGCTTCGGCTTCCGCAAGGGTTTCCATGCGTTTTTTCCCCTCTTCGTTCATGGATTTATCTATCAGCGCTTCGTATTCGCTGTCATTATGCAGAGCGTCGTTCAGATTGGAATCCCTGCACCACATCTGCAAAAAAGTGTAGGGGTCGGCAAAATCCCCAATCCAGGTGGTGTATCCCACATCGTAATCGTTTTGTTTAACGGATTGATAATATTGCCTGAACGAGACTACGTCAATTTTTACGTTAATGTTTAAAATTTCATACCACGCCCTGGCCATCAACAGGGCAATGCGTTCGGCTTCCTGGGACGGTGTAATGCGGATTACCAGTTCCGGCAATCCGGCTCCCTTTGCATGGTTTGCTTCGGCCAGGAGGCTCAATGCCTCCTCGATGTTGGCTTCGTCGAGCCCGTTGATTCTCGGATACTCCGAAAGCGGATGGATCAAGGTGTTTGCGGGCAGGGAATGGCCCTGCCGGATTTCCTGCCACGGCAATACCAGCGAGAGCGCGCGTCTTAGGCGGTAGTCGTTCCAGGGCTCCCTGGCGGAGCGGATATAGTAATAGTACGTTGCAAACATGGCGTTCACTTCGATCCCGCTGCGGTCTGTCAGGGCGTCATAATTCACATCCCCCTGTATCCACCGCCCGTCCCCGGAATTCCACATTGCCGCGGCTTCGTCCCCGTCTTCTGCGTATTTAATTATAAGCCTCTTGAGGGAAACCCGTCCGGCATCCCAGTAATTTGGATTTTTTGAAAAGACGATACTGTTCTCGTTAATTTCTTCTATTAAAAAAGGACCGTTGGAAACAGTATTAACCCATTTTTCTTCTTTCAGCATTGAAGGGTGAATAGGGCTGAAAGAATGGTGGCAGAGCATACTTGGGAAAAATGAAGCTGGAGAATTCAGCTGTACTACAAGGGTTTTTTCATTTGGGGCTGAAATGCCCACTCCATCTTGACGGATTTTGCCCAGCCTGTAATCCCGCGCCCCTTTGATAATGTCAAAAAGGGAAGAGTAAGGGGAATCCCGGCCCGGCTCCAGAAGGGAAAGCCAGGCGGCCCTGAAGTCTTCGGCTCTGAGAGGATCGCCGTTTTGGAATCTGGCGCTTTCTCTTATGGTAAAGGTCCACTCCTTTTTGTCTTCTGAAATTCTATAACTGCTTGCGGACGCAAGTATCGGTTCCATGGTTAGCGGGTGGTAGGAAAAAAGCCCTTCGTAAATGGCGGTATAAAGCTGCGCTTCGCTTGCGAAATAGGATTTGCGGAAGTCCAGCTCCAATTCTGCTTTGGAGAACACCGCCACAAGCTCGTCCCTTGTTGGGGATCGCGGCCTTGTCTCGGCGTAATCGGCGTCTTCGGCAAGAACATGGAAGCATCCGAGGCGAATCAAAACAATTGCCAGAATTGAAAATTTATATAAGAATTTCATTTTTGTACCCCTGAAAATCAAAATGGCAGGACTGCTTCGCTAAGTTCCGGCGTCTACTCCCAGGCGCTTAAGCTGTTCCTCTTCTTCCTTTTGGGCGCTGAATTCATGGCGTTTTGAATTGGCCCTGAGAATGGCGTTTTTTAAGGTACCCAGTTCCGGTTTTATGCCTCTAATTTTGTCCCTGTCTTCTTTGTCAACTTCCGCCTTGAAAAACTCGTCAAGGGCGGTTAAGGTCTTGTGCATTGATTGAATTTCCCTGACATTCCTTTCAAGGAAACCAATGAGCTGTTCTTCCTGCATGTTCTCAAGTTTGGAAGCGGCTCCTCCCCTTGCTGCCATGGGGGCCAGGGTACGAATTTTGCGATCCAAGTCGCCTCGGAACGCGCTGAAGTTGATTCTTTCCTGGACTTTTACCGCTTTGACCGGATCCAGATATTCCACATCATAAATTACCGGCTCCGGCTCCTTGTTCAGCATCTGATGCACAAGCTTTTTTATTTTTTGGAAGAAACTTTTCTTTTTATTTTCCAGAATAGTCTCGTTCTCGTCCAGTTTGCCGGCGATATCGGTAAAGGTTTGCGCGGTGCCGCCCAGTGTCTGAATGCCTTCTATCAGGATGCTTTTAAAAGAAACCTGGACTTTTACCGCTTTGGGTTTGCTGTCAGCTACTCTTAGCTTTTTTAAAACATCTTCCCTAAGGGTAGGGCCATCAGGTGAATAATCTTCCTTGATAACTTCTTCGGTGAGATCGGGATAAAAGGGGGTTCCCGGCTTGGCTTGCAAAAACGCCTTCTTAATCTGGGCAGGGTTTGTGGCGTCCGACTTGGACATGCCGCCTGTCACATCCCTTAACTCAAGCTTGAACAATTCCTTTCGATATTCAGTTAAGGTTTTAAGGTGGTTCATAACCGGCGTATATGTCTTGCCAAGATGAACCAGGGATTCGCTGATAACGCTCATGGTCAGGGGTTCGGTGCCAAGCTTAATCTGATTGGTCATTTCCGCTACAGCCTTGGTCATCGGGTTCTGTGAATCAGGGCTCAGGTTAGCCCAGTCAATATATCTTACAAGGCCGAGAATGCGTTTTATCCTGTCCAGGTTAAGGTAATCCGGATTAAAAGGATAAAAATTGACCAGAAAATCCAGCTGGTTGTCGTAATTCGCAAGCCTTTGGGTTAACTGTTCCATTCTTTCCGCGTCTGAAAATCCGGCTGCATTGGGCACTTCCAGCTCCGCAATTTTGGCTTCCTGTTTATAGGGGTCTTCGTGTATAAGCCCTTTTTTAAGATATAAGTTGTAAAGGGAAGCAAATCCTGTATGGTAAAGGCGGAGTTCTTCCTTTAGTTTTGGAAGCTCCGTTTTTTCCAGCCATTCAGCCCTTTCCTTGAGAACTGCGTCAAGGTTTTTTAGATAATCGTCTTCTTCTGCCATTAACTAATTATGCAATAATTTTAAAAATAATGCAATGAACTTGTTCGGGAATCGAAGCATTTCACATCCCGGTGCAGTATAGGTACATGAAATACAGGTCTTTTGCCGGTTTTTTGGTCTTACTGCCGGCCTTGCTGTCTTTGCCGACAGGCTGCGAAGATGCACAGCGGATTCGTTCTTCTTATAAGCCGGTTCTTCCGGCACTGTCGGACGATTGGAGCGATGTCCTGGGAGACGCTCATTGGCGCGTAGAATGGATTGGAGAGGAAGGAACATGGCATGGGTGGGAAGGAAAGCAGGGCGCCGAGGTTCCTTCTCTTTTTTTAATCCAGACCTGGACTACTCCGGTGTTGGCCTGGCCTTTTTGGCCGGAATTGGGCTTAGGCCCCGGGATCATGCGGCCCGGCGGCGCTTTGTTTCCCTGGGACACATACGGTAAAAATCTGGTTTTAAGCTGGGAGGGCGGGGTAGACGCTGTTTTCTGGAAAGAACTGGCTGCCGTAAAAAGGCAGGATGGTTCAGCCCACGCCGAGTCCGACAAAGACGAAAGGTTTCCCTGGCTGTTTGATTGGCCGAGATTCAGGGAAATTATGAAAGCAGAAGACATCGGCGACGCTGTCAGGAAGGATCCCTGGGTGGTAGACTGGAAAGAGGTTGGCAGAAAAACGGTCGAGTCCGGTTTTGACCGCCGCCGTATCAAAGCGATGAAATTTACGGAGGTTGAAATTCTCTTTCCGGCAGGCCGCTGGCTAAACAGTTCTCCCTTTGTGCCCGTGCTGGAAATACCTTCAGGCGGGCGGCTCACCCTGGAAGTTACAGACGCTGTGAGTATCTGGGTTTCTGCCGGGGGAATCCTAAAGGCCTCAACTTCCGGCTGGATATTCCGCGAGTGGTGATGTACAGTACAGTAATTCTCAGTTTAAAGAATAATTAATAAGTTAACCACGGAGTACGCGGAGTAACACGGAGTTTTAATACAATTCTGGCGTTTCCCTCCGTGAAATTCTGTGTCCTCCGTGGTAATATTCTTCCTAAGTTATGAGAGCTATGAAATTTTTACCATTGTTGCTTTTGATCCCTTTTTTGGCAGCCGCCTGCTCCGGAAAGGGCGATAACAGGGACAACATTGACAGTATCGCCGAAGCGGCGGGCGATGTGCAGGAATACGCAAACTACCCCTGGCCTGCTTTAGCGCGGCTTAAAGCCGGAGAAAATCCCATTTGGTTTGAATTTGGGCAAGATGGCTTGAACTTAATTGAGTCGGCGTCTGCCGCGTCTTTAGCGCCTTTCGTCCCATGGCCCCACGCTAAGTTTGTTACCGCAATGGCAATATGGAACGGCTTTCTTGTAATGGCAGTGAACAGGGACGGTTTTCTAATTTTTATGCCATCCGGGGGCTTATCCCAATCTGAAACGACCGAACTGATATTATACCGCTCAGCGGCAGACAACTCCTGGGAACCGTACACAACGGAGTCATTCTTTATCTGGGAAGACAAGCCGGCTGTTCTTCTTTACAGGAATGATTTTTTCGGCGAACTTGCGGTGCCAAGTCCTAACCCGCAGGTTTATACGCTGGATATTCTCAACGCTGTTCCTGTGGGTGCTTATGTTCCCGCACTGGAAATTTTTCCCTCGGACGGGAATTGGGAAACAGAACTGCTGCGCCGGGGGCCGGATGGCTTATTGTATTACCGCATGAAGGAAAAGGGGCAGACCAGGACCGCGACCGCTTATTTTCGTACCGCCGATCTTAATGTCGAAGGCAAAAGGATTTCTTTTGATGAATGGATGAATTCATACCGCGGCGAAACTCCGGGAAATATCCCCGGTAACCTGGCCCTTGCGCTTGAATGTGTTTTGGAAACCTTTTCCGGAACAACAGGCCTTTTAAAAACGGTATCGCCTGACTTTGAGGGGCAGCGTACTTTCAGCTTAACTAACGGTTCAGCTGATGAAAATTCTATAATCCTTTCAGGATATTGCCGAATGTCGCCGGAAAATCTGGCTCTTGTTGTATTTCCGGGTGGCCGCGGATTTCTTTCTTATGGAGAGAATAGCGAGCCCAAATCCTTTTCGCTTTCAGCCCTTGGTGAAGGTTTTGTTTATACAGGTGTGGCGGTAATTGGAAATGTCGTAGTAGCCTCATGGGAGGAACAGCAGGAAGCCGGGGTAGGCGCGGCGGGCTTCATGGTTGTGGATTTTACAGTTCCCTGATTTTAGGTTAATGTAAGTTAAGGAGAATGACATGAAAGCAGTGCAGACAAATGCCGCCCCTGCGGCAATCGGACCCTATTCCCAGGCAATGATTACGGGAAACCTTGTGTTTACTTCCGGACAAATTCCTCTGTCGCCGGAGACCGGCGAGATAATCGGTACGGCAATAACCGCTCAGACAGAACAGGTCTGTAAAAACCTGAAAGCGCTCCTGGAGGCCTCCGGCTCGTCCATCACGAAAGCCGTAAAAACCATTTGTTTCCTTGCGGATATGAACGATTTTGCCGCTTTTAACGCGGAATACGAAAAACATTTTACCGGCAAGCCTGCCCGCTCTACTGTGGCGGTAAAACAGCTCCCCAGAAATGTGTTGGTTGAAATCGAGGTTATAGCGGAGATATAGCAGAAGGAAACCGTTAAGTTTCAGCGTTCTCCACGCATACCAAACGCCGCCTTAACAAGCCCCAAAAAAAGCGGATGCGGTTTATTGGGACGGCTCTTGAATTCAGGATGAAATTGAACGGCGGTGAAAAAACGATGATTCGGCAGTTCTATCGCTTCAACAAGGCTGCCGTCAGGCGACGCGCCTGAGATAACAAGGCCTTTGCTTGTCAGGGTTTCCAGGTAGTCATTGTTAAATTCAAAGCGGTGGCGGTGCCTTTCACGGATTTCCTCTGTATCGTAAAGCCTGCTTAACAGCGTGCCTTTTACGATCTTGCAGGGATAGGCGCCCAGACGCATGGTGCCGCCTGAGCCCAGTCTGCCGGTTTGATCCGGCATAATATCGATTACGCGATGAGGCGAAGTCTCGTCAAACTCGCTTGAATTTGCGCGCTCCAGGCCGCAGACGTTACGCGCGAATTCAATCACGGCGATCTGCAAGCCAAGGCAAATTCCCAGGTACGGTATGTTGTTTTCCCTTGCGTAACGGCAGGCGTTGATCTTCCCCTCGATTCCCCTGTCGCCAAAACCGCCGGGAATGATCATGCCGTCTGTCCCGCCTAACAGCCCTGTCGCGCTTTCGGCGGTTACCTCGGCGCTGTCAACCCATGAAATGTTTACTCGTACGCCAACTTCAAAACCGGCGTGATTCAAGCTTTCGATGATGGACAAATAAGCGTCGTGCAATTGTATGTATTTTCCAACTATCGAAATGGTTACTTCCTGTTTTCTCTCCCCGATATTGTGAACCATCTTCTGCCATTCGCTTAAATCAGGTTCGGTAGTATCAAGGGCCAGCTCCCGGCAGACAACTTTATCCAGGCCGTTTTGATGAAGCATGAGCGGCACTTCGTAAAGAGACTGAATAGAGATGTTCTCTATGACGCAGTCGATCTTAACATTGCAAAAGAGCGATATTTTTTCCTTGATGCCGCCTCTTAACGGCTCGTCGGCCCGTGCGATTATGACATTTGGGGAAATACCCATTGAACGCAACTCTTTGACCGAATGCTGGGTTGGTTTTGATTTATGCTCGCCTGAGCATTTTAAAAACGGAATCAAAGTAACGTGAATAAAAAGGCAGTTTTCGCGGCCTTTCTCAAGGGAAATTTGTCTAATGGCCTCCAGAAATGGCTGGCTTTCGATATCGCCCGTCGTGCCGCCAATCTCGGTGATGATCACGTCAACGCGGTTATTTTCTGCTCCGGCATAAATAAACCTTTTTATTTCTTCTGTAACATGGGGTATAACCTGCACTGTGCCGCCAAGATAGCCGCCCGCGCGTTCGCGGCCAAGCACGTTCCAGTACACCTGGCCCGAGGTCAGGTTGCTATGTTTTGTCAGGTTTTCGTCAATGAAGCGCTCGTAATGCCCCAGGTCAAGATCGGTTTCCGCGCCGTCATCGGTAACAAAGACCTCGCCGTGCTGGAACGGGCTCATGGTTCCCGGATCGATGTTCATATACGGATCGAGCTTTTGCGCCGCGACTTTTAGTCCCCGCTGCTTGAGCAGCCTGCCCAAAGACGCGGCTGTGATTCCCTTTCCAAGCCCCGATACAACCCCGCCTGTCACAAACACGTATTTAGTCATTATATTCCCTCCCTATTCAAACACATTTTTCTTTGCCCGCTCGAATTCGCCGTTGCCCGTAAAGCAGGCCGTACAAAAGGCAAGGGCGCATCCGCCGCAAGCCCGCTTAAGGCCCTCTATGCTGATATAGCCCAGGCTGTCTGCACCGATTTTTGCCCTGATGCCATCAAAGCTCATATTGTTTGCTATAAGGTTTTCCTCGCTGTCAATGTCGGTTCCGTAATGGCAGGTGTGGCGGAACGGCGGCGAAGAGACCCTCATGTGTACCTCTTTCGCTCCTGAGTTTTTAAGGCTCCTGACGATTTTTTCGCTTGTCGTGCCCCGTACTATGGAGTCATCCACAAGCACGATCTTCTTTCCGCGGATGCCAGCCGCCAGGGGATTGAGCTTGAGCTTGACGGCGTTATCCCGCTGGGTCTGCGTGGGATAGATGAAACTGCGGCCTATGTAGCGGTTTTTAACAAAACCGGCGGCCAGAGGTATCCCGCTTTTTTCGCTGTATCCGACAGCGGCGTCCAGGCCGGAATCCGGCACTCCGCAGACCAGGTCCGCTTCCACCGGATGTTCTTCCGCCAGCATAAACCCCATATTGTGCCGGGTTATATAAACAGAAAGCCCGTCAATTACCGAGTCCGGCCTTGCGAAATAAACGTATTCAAAAATACAGAGCCCCCGATCATTTTCCCTTTTATTGAGCTTTATTCCCTCGCTTTTTATTTCTCCGTTTTCTATTACAACTAGCTCGCCGGGCAGTACATCCCTGACTAACTTAAAATCGCAGGCATCAAGGGCACAACTTTCCGAAACCACGGCGAACCCAAGTTCGTTTTGTCCGATGCATAAGGGGCGGAAACCGTTTGGGTCGCGTATGGCAATCAGCTTGTCGTCATTGCAGACTATCGCAAGCGAAAACGCGCCTTGCAGCATATCCGCAGCTTTTATAATGCCTGACAAAGGATCGTCTTCCTTCATCATGTAGTATGCCATTAGCGATGAAATGACCTCGCTGTCGCTGGTCGCGCCGAAGCGCAAGCCCTGGCGTTTCAAGTCTTCCCGTATTTCAAAAGCGTTTGTTACGTTGCCGTTGTGGGCTACCGCGATTCTTCCGGTCAGGTAATCCGTCACAAACGGTCCCACGTTTTCCCTTTTATTAACGCCGGTCGTTGAGTACCGCGTATGCCCGACGGCTATTTTCCCTTTTGGCAGCTTTTCAAGCTCGGCAGTGGAAAAAACCTCGCTGACAAGCCCTGTATCCTTGTGGCAAAAAATATGGCCGTCGTTTACAACAGCGATACCCGCGCCTTCCTGGCCGCGGTGCTGAAGCGACAACAGGCCGTTGTAGGTAAGCCCGGCGGCTTCGTCAATCGTCAGGCTTACGGCAAAAACAGCGCATTCCTCGTTCAGCTTCCTAATAGTTTTCATAAAGCTTTAATATTCCTTCCGCGACAATTCTTCTTGTTGAACGAATGTCCATTGCCTGTTTTTCTATGTACTTGTGGGCTTCCTGTTCATTCATTTTCATAATGGATATTAATATGCATTTTGCGCGGTCAATAATGCGTATGTCTTCAATTTTTTGTTTTAGCTGCGAGTTTTCATTCAGTATCCGGTTTATCCTGTTTTGAGCCGATTTGACCAGAGACAGCGCGGACAAAAAAAGCGCTTTGTCCACCGGCTTTGAAATTACGAACACTCCGACATCCTCACATGCGGCGGAAACGGAATCAAAGCACTCGTTTTTTACCAGGAGGATGACTTGCGATATGCCCTTGGCGGCGATACACCTGGAAAAGTTTTCGCCTGATTCGTCGCTCAGCGGTGCGTTGACAATCACCAGATCGAAGTCTTCCTGTAAAATAAGCTTCTGCGCATTATCAACAGACTTTATGGAAGCAATATGATGAATGGAAGCCGCGCTTAACAGCTCTGTAAAGAAAGCCGTTTCTTTTTCTGCGCAGGAAATAATCAAAGCGCTTTCCATTACAACCTCAATTTGCTGTATATAACTGTTTGTAGGGGTTTTTTGTATTGGGCTTTAACAAATAAAAATTGTCTTTTAAAAGCGAATTTGTATCCATTCCGAAATGACCCGCAAATTCTGAAAGGTATGGCTTAATCTCGTTTATGTCTTCCGCCGTAGCGTTTGATAAGACAACCTGTGCCGGCAGGCCCAGAAGGTCTTTGGTCGTCCGAATAAAGATTTTACCGCCATGCATGCCGGTCCCTGTAAAATAATAGACAGGGGCATCTTCCGAACCAATGCCAAGCACGACAATCACCCCGCCGGCAAGGTACTCGCCCAGAAAACTGCCTACTTTGCCGCCGATGACGATTACCGGTTTTTTCTCCTTGTATTCTTTCATGTGGATACCGGTTCTGTACCCGGCATTGCCCTTGACAAAAATACTGCCGCCCCGCATGGCGTAGCCAAGCGCGTCGCCCGCGTTTCCGTGGATGATTATTTTGCCGTCGTTCATCGTATCGCCGACAGCGTCCTGCGCGTTGCCGTTTACCGTAATGGTTCCGCCGTTAAAATAAGCGCCCATCGCGTTTCCCGGGGTTCCGTTTATTGTTATATTTTTGCCGCTCATGCCGCTTCCGATAAACCGTTGCCCGAAACAATTATCTACGCAGACGGCTTCCGTTGCGCCTCTTATCAGTTTGTTCAGCTCTTTGTGGTCTAAATTTTGCGCCGATATGTTCATTATGAAGCTCCTCCAAGTTTTACCATTCTTTCCTCTTTTCTGAACGCCATAAGCCCCGGTTTCTCGCAAACGAGGGCGAAGTCGATTGTGTCAAGCGGCGTTCGCTCGCGTATAAGGCTTGTATAAATCCCGGCTTTTTCCACGTTGCCGATAAGGATATACCCGTTAAGTTTGTTGTCGCTGTAAAACAAGCGCCTGTAATTGCCGTTGCCTGTTTCGGCGTGCACATCTCCCGCATAGCTGCCCGCCGTGATCATGTGCAGGCCAAAAAACCCGATTGCGTTCATGGGGATTGCCTTATCAAAGATCTTTTCGCCTCCCGCCATATTAATTCCAGCGGCTTCGCCCTGCATGTAAGCGTTAGGCAGGAGAGCCATAATTTTTTCCTGCCCGCTTGATATATCAAGCGCTTGGGTGCAGTCGCCCGCGGCGTAAATGTCAAGGGCTGTTGTTTCCGATTTTTCGTTGACGGCAATGCCGCGCTCAATCTTCGCAATGCCGTTCAAAAGCGCGGTGTTGGGCCGCACGCCTACTGCAAGGACGAGGATATCGAAATCTATCGTTTCGCCGCCTTCTAATGCAGCGGTGTTTGGCTTAAAGCTTTTAATGTTGGCGGAAAGCCTGAACCCGATGCCCTTGCTTTCAATGTGGCTTTGAACCAGCTTTGCGCCGTCGTCGTCGAGTATGCTGGATAAAATCCTCGGGGCAAGGTCAAGCACCGTTATCTGCTTGACGCGCTCGTGAATGCCCTCGGCGCATTTCAGGCCGATAAGCCCCGCGCCGACAATCAGCACGCGCTTGTCTTTTTTCAGCTCTGCTTCCAGTTTCAGCGCGTCATCAAGGCTCATAAAAGTGAATTTGTCTTTTACCGTATCCAGGCCCTCGAAGGGCGGTACAAACGGCGAAGAGCCTGTCGCGACAAGCAGCTTGTCGTAGGGTAATTTTTTGCCGTCGCGTAAAACCACGTTCTTAGCCTTGGCGTCAATTTTTTCCGCAGCGGCATTCGATAGAAGCGTGCAGTTATTATCACGATAAAAATTATCCCTGCGGTATCTCATGCTTTCTTTTGTAACCTTGCCAAGCAAAAGATAAGAAATGAGCGGGCGTGAATATGTGTGGTATGCCTCGTCAGTGATAATTGTGATCTCGCCTTGCTTGTCGATTGACCTTATGCCTTCTACCGCGCCAATGCCAGCCGCAGAATTGCCGATGATAACGTATTTCAAAACTTTTACCCTCTCTCCTCAAAAACAATGGCGTTGTTCGGACAGCCCTTTACGCAGGCCGGCGTTCCCGTGGCGGTGCTTACGCATAGCTCGCATTTCTGTACAGCACCGTCTTCCGAAGGGGCTACAGCACCGTAAGGGCAGCTCATAATGCAGGTGAAACAGCTTACGCATTTGTCCTTGTTAATCGTAATTACGCCGTCGGCAATGGTTAATGCGCCGGTAATACAACCCTTGACGCAATACGGTTCTTCGCAGTGCCGGCAGGAAACGGCGAAACTGATGTCGTCCTTTTTTTCTATATGGATTCTCGGGCGTATCTTTATGCCTTTCAAAGCCCGCGCCATGTCGCTTTCGGTTGTTCCCGCAAAAGCGCAATAGTATTCGCACAAATGACAGCCCAGGCACCATTTTTCATTTACATAAACTCTTTTCACTTATTCACTTCTCCTTGCTACCACGCGGCTTTAATCATCCGGTTATTTTTGCTAGACATTCTGCGTAGATCTCTGACGTTTTTTTCAAAACATCGTCGCTCACATTGTCAAATTGCATCTCGCCGTTTATTTTGTTTTCCGTGAGCCAGTCCCTTACCAATTGCTTGTCGTAACTTTTTGGAGAAACCCCTGCCTTATAATCCAAAAGGCTCCAGAACCTGCTTGAATCCGGCGTAAGTATTTCGTCCGCGACATAAAGGCTGTTATGCTCGTCAAGGCCGAATTCAAATTTGGTATCGGCGATAATTATGTTCTTGTTGTAAGCGTAGTTGTAGCAGGTGTTGTAAAGCTTTAGGCTGACTTTTTCTATCCTGCCGACCAGCTCCGCGCCAATCACGTCTTTAACGTGTTGAACAGAGATATACTCGTCATGCCCGACACGCGCTTTTGTGGAAGGGGTAAAAAGCGGGACGGCCAGTTTTTCGGCAAGTTTGTAATTGCCTTCGATATATTGGCCGCAGAATTTTTCGCCTTTGGAATATGCTTCCCACATATTGCCGAACATATATCCCCTGACGATAAATTCAAACGGCAGCATTTTTAGCTTCTTCACCAGAACTGTGCGCCCCTCGAATTCGTCCTTTTGGAAAAACTCAGGCATATCTTTAAGATCGCTTGAGATAATATGGTTGTGTATGATGCCTTTCGTGAAATTAAACCAATAAAGGGAGATAGCGTTTAGCACCTTTCCCTTGTTCGCGACAGGCTTTGGCAAAACTACGTCAAAAGCGGAAATTCTGTCTGTTGTAACAATGACCAGTTTATCGGACGAAATTTCGTATACTTCCCGTACTTTCCCGCTGATTATTTTTTTTACGTTTTCTTCCACCGTCATTCTCCCGCGTGTTTAATCCCAAGAATATCAAGCTCTTTTTCGTTAAGCCCAACGCCGCGAAGCATGAGCCTGTTTCCCTTTAGGCCCTCAATCGAATTGATACCCATGCCGCCCATCATCTCCTTGATCTCGTGCTGCCATGCGGTTATCAGATTGGTGAGGCGCTTGTACCCGAGGTCTGGGTTCAGTCGTTTGGTAAGCTCAGGGATCTGCGTCGCGATGCCCCAGTTGCATCTGCCGGTGTGGCAGTTTCTGCAAAGGTGGCAGCCAAGCCCAATAAGCGCCGCAGTAGCGACATACACGCAGTCAGCGCCCAGCGCGACCGCCTTCACGATATCGGCACTGGAACGAATACTGCCGCCCGCGATAATGGATACGCTGTCGCGGATTCCCTCGTCCCTGAGGCGCTTGTCAACGCCGGCAAGCGCAAGCTCTATGGGAATGCCGACATGGTCGCGTATGCGAGTCGGCGCGGCGCCTGTTCCGCCGCGAAAGCCGTCGATGGCGATGATGTCCGCGCCGCTTCTCGCTATGCCGCTTGCAATCGCGGTTACGTTATGGACTGCGGCAATTTTGACAATAACCGGCTTTTGATAGTTCGTCGCTTCCTTTAAGGAATAAACAAGCTGGCGCAGATCTTCTATCGAATATATGTCGTGGTGCGGCGCGGGAGAGATAGCGTCGGTGCCTTCCGGAATCATTCTTGTGCGGGATATGTCGCCGACGATTTTCATGCCCGGCAAATGCCCGCCGATACCCGGCTTGGCGCCCTGGCCGATTTTTATCTCAATTGCCGCGCCCGCGTTCAGGTAATCCGGATGGACGCCGAAACGTCCCGAAGCGACCTGCACGACGGTGTTTTTTCCGTAACGGTAAAAATCCTGATGCAGGCCGCCTTCGCCCGTGTTGTAAAAAATGCCAAGTTCTTCCGCAGCGCGCGCCAGACTTTCGTGCGCGTTGTAGCTTATGGAACCGTAGCTCATGGCCGAGAACATCACCGGCATGGACAGTTTAAGCTGCGGCGCCAGATTATTCCTGATACGGCCATTGCTGTCGCGTTCTATTGTTTTTGGCCTTGCGCCCAGAAATATCTTTGTCTCCATAGGCTCGCGCAAAGGGTCTATGGACGGGTTTGTAACCTGCGAAGCGTTAATAATTATTTTATCAAAGTATACCGGATAATCTTCAGGATTGCCCATGCTTGACAAAAGCACGCCGCCTGAATCCGCCTGCTTGTAAATTTCGTCGATGGTTTTGGCGTTCCAGTTTGAGTTATGCTTGTATGTGTTGCCGCTTTTTACAACCTTCAGGGCTCGGGTGGGACAGAGCGAAACGCAACGGTGGCAGTTAACGCATTTTGCTTCGTTGGTAACCATTTTGTCCATTTCAGCCAGATATTCGTGCGCCTCGTTTGCGCATTGACGTTCACAGGCGCGGCAGGTGATACACCTGTCGCTATTCCTTATAACTTCATATTCCGGATATATATAATTCAATGCCATTCTTCACCTCTGTATACGGCCGGTCCGGAATCCGGAACGCGCCCATTCATAAAGACGATCACAGGCTGGCCGCCCCTGGGCGCCCAGATTGTGTCAAGGTTCGGCTCAATGACGCGGATAGCCGCTTCTTCGCTTGCTATGTAGACCAGCTCGTCCTTTTCACCTACCACCATGCTCCGCAGTTTAAGCCTGTCGTTTAACGCCATCAGTCCGCCGTCAAAGCCCACAAGAATTGAGAACGGGCCGGTTATCAGCTGCCCGCTGTACATGATGCGCAGGTACTCATGTGTCTCCAGATCGTCCGGTTTCATACGTCCTATAGTCGACCAGAACGGAGCCGCGATAACCGAAGCGATTTCTTTGAAGGCAAGCTGGTGTTTTCTGTGCAGATAATCAATTATGTAGGTGATAACTTCGGTGTCGGTCTGGAGCGAGCACTTATAGCCGTACATTTCGATTGAACGCCGATTGGTGTCGTAAGAGGATATTTCGCCGTTGTGTACCACCGTATAATCCAGGAGCGCGAACGGATGTGCGCCACCCCACCAACCCGGCGTGTTTGTCGGATAGCGCCCGTGAGCGGTAAAGCACCAGCCTTCGTATTCCTCGAGTTTGTAAAAGCGCCCGACATCCTCGGGGAAGCCGACCGCCTTGAATACGCCCATGTTCTTTCCGCTGGAAAACACATGAGCGCCGTCGATCCTTGTGTTGATGCGGAACACGCATCTGGCCGTGAATTCCCGCTCGTCGAGCTGGCTTGAGGCAAGTTTTGTAGGCAAGGGCGTAACAAAGTAACGCCAGATTAACGGTTCGTCGGTAATTGATTTTATTTTTCTTGTTGGAATTTTGGAAAGGTTAATGATGTCAAAATGCCGATCCAGAAAATCCTCGCACTCTTTTTTTGCGGATATGGAATCGTAAAACAAATGCAAAGCGTAATAGTCTTTGTATTCCGGATAAATACCATAACCGGCAAAACCGCCGCCAAGGCCATTCGAGCGGTCGTGCATAACGGATATGGACTTTATCATTATCTCGCCGCTCATGCGTCGGCCTGACTTGTCGATGATACCCGATATGGCGCAGCCGGATGGTATCCGTGCTTGCCCTTCATTTTGCATAGAGTATTCCTCCAAAACAAAAAGGCGCTCATCACATCTTAAGTGCCCGATAGGCACCTGTGTCATCTGATGAACGCCTTTGTTCAATAGTAACGTGAATATCTATACGATAAACTAGCCCGATTGTCAATGGCTTCTTCTGACCGCACAAACCAGCCAGAGGGCGCCCCCTCTGGCTGGCCTCTGCAATCATAAGGCAACAGCATTTGCCATGTTACAATGCTTATAAATACAATAAATTGCTAAAGAGGACAGTGCAGAGCATTAATCTCTGCTAGTCTAAACTTGACCTACAATTTTTCAAATTAGCCCTTTGCCGGATTTTTACAAATTTGTGGGTCAAGTTTAATATGTGAACCGGATTCCCCCATCTATTTTGGGTAGACCCGCGCTGTCCCCTTTACTGGTTATTTGTGTGAAGGTAAAATATGTAAATGCTGTTGCCCTGTATAGAGAACATGAACGAGACAATCCAATCACTTTTTAAGCGTAAATCCGTAAGGCAGTTTCAGGAGCGTCCGGTTTCTACGGAAGAAAAAACCCTGATTCTGCAGTCGGCCCTGCAAGCCCCAACTGCCGGTAACCAGAACCTCTACACTATTCTGGACATTACCGATGAGGGCTTGAAGCGCTCCCTTTCGGTGTATTGCGATAACCAGCCTTTTATAGCCTCCGCGCCGCTGGCACTGCTGTTTTTGGCTGACTGCCGCAGATGGTACGACAGTTATATCGCAGCCGGAATTAAAGCGCGCCCTCCTGAAAAGGGGGACCTCCTTTTGGCAGTGGCTGACGCCGTTATCGCGGCGCAAAACACGGTTGTAGCCGCCGAGTCACTGGGCATTGGCTCATGCTATATCGGCGACATTCTGGAGCAGGAAGAGAAAGTCCGCGAGGCGTTGGGCCTTGACGAATACGTGTTTCCCGCAGCTTTTGTGGTGTATGGTTTTCCCACAAAAGGACAAATGGAGCGGGCAAAACCGGGCCGTCCGCCGCTTTCCTATATAGTACAGGAAAACCGCTACCACCGCCTGAGCGAAAAGGAGCACAGGCAGATGTTTCTTGAAAAAGGCGTAATAAAACGAGAAGAAGAATTCGATGAGTGCATCAAAGCTTTTTACGAACACAAGTATTCTAGCGGCTTCGCGAAGGAGATGAACCGCTCGGTTGCCAGGTATCTGGAGCACTTTGGGGGTGAGCGGTTTTAAAAATTTACCACGGACCAATGCAGACGGTAAAGAAGGCCTATATAAAAATACGGCTACTTGTATTTATATTCAGCCAGTTTGTTTCTATTATATAAATTTATAGCGTCAAAAATATTTTCCTGCGCAGAAGAAAACATCAAATTGCCTATTATCATAGAAATTAACCCACCACCAAAAACCCCCAAAGACGCGCCTACCACAGTTGAATAGCAATCAACACTCTCATTGGTGCCGGAGAACAGAATAAACGGACTTGATAAAAGAGCGGCATAACCGCTCCAAAAAAATATATTTCCCAATAATGTTTTCTTTTTATAAGAAAGAAATTTTTGATTGGTATCATCGTAAAAAGCAAGCGCTTTTTGCATTGAATCTTTTAATCCAAACATTGTTTTTGAGCTTTGGTTTTGGTAATTCAAATTCATACCACCCCAAAAATCGTAACTCCATTGGAAAAGTTCTGTACTAAAGTAATTCACAAGATCATTGTTTTCCTGATTACTTTCTTGCGCAAATAAGTTTTGTGAAAAAAACAGTATCAAAGTTAAAAATCCAATCTTTATAAATGTCTTCATTTGAAACTCCTTTTGAAATATCTCAAGAAGCAAGCCAGGCTGTCAACAGAGCGGCGATCTGACCAAGGTATTCCGCTTCCTCGCCTGAGAAGCGGGCGGGAGTAGGGCTGTCCAGATCAAGCAGGCCGTAAACCTTGCCGCCTTTAAAAAACGGGATGACAAGTTCCGAGGCGGATGCCGAATCGCAGGCGATATGGCCGGGGAATTGATGCACGTCAGGAACGATGACAGGCTTGCCTTCAAGGGTGGCTTTACCGCAGACGCCCTTTCCCTCCGCTATGCGCGCACAGGCGGGGTTCCCCTGAAATGGGCCAAGCACCAGCTCTTTCCCCTTTAAGAGATAAAAGCCGGCCCAATTGAGGTCTTCCACGTACACTTTGATAAGGGCGGATAAATTTGCAAGAAGGGCAATAAGGTCGCTTTCATCTTCGATGAAGGCCTTTGCCGTTTCAACCATAAGGCGATAATTTTCTTTTGGGTCCGCTGATTTTTGAGCCTGAAACATTTATGCTGTTATTCGTTTTTTAGAAGGCGTATCCGCTCATTGTTAAACTCAATGGAAATCTTTGCGCCTTCAGGATAAATTCTCTTTGAAGCCGGATCGTCAATCTGAATCAAGACCTCGCCGTCTGGGGTTTCCACAAAACTCTCTATACTGTGACCCAGGTAGACGTTCATTTTGACAATACCTTCCACCGCGCCAACTCCGCTTTCCGCCAGTCTTAAGGATTCGGGCCTGGCCATTATTACCGCTTCCCGTCCCAATTCCACGTCGTTTGCGAAACGGCTTAACTCGAAGGTTTTGTTTTTCAATTTACAAGTCCAATGGCTGCCACCCGCAACGGCGCGTTTTTCAAGCAACTCTACCGGGAAGAAAGCAGCCTTCCCAACAAAGCCCGCGATAAACTTGCTGTCAGGGTCTTCGTAAATTTGCTGGGGAGTGCCGATTTGCTGTATCCTCCCGTCGCGCATAACGATTACGCGGTCTGAAAGCGTCATGGCTTCTACGCGGTCGTGGGTAACATAAACCGCAGTTGTTCCAAGGCTTTTTTGAATGCGGCGGATTTCCACCCTCATCTGTTCGCGCAACAGCGCGTCCAGGTTGGAGAGGGGCTCGTCCAAAAGAAGCACAGATGGCTCCACTATGAGGCTCCGTGCAAGGGCGACCCGCTGTTGCTGCCCACCAGAGAGCTGTCCGGGCGGCCTGTCGTGAAGATCCCCAAGGCCCACCATGTCAAGGAATTCTTTTACCTTTTTTGCGATGTCCGCGCTTGGCATTTTCTTTAGCTTCAGGCCGTAAGCGACATTCTCGCCGACCGTTAAATGCGGAAAGAGGCCGTAACTCTGGAAAACCGTGGCAGTATCCCTGGCGTTAGGCGGCAGCATAGTAACGTCTTCGGAGCCTATGCGGATTTTTCCCGTTGTTGGAAGCTCAAGGCCGCCGATCATTCTAAGGGTGGTAGTTTTTCCGCAGCCTGAAGGGCCCAGTAGCGTTACAAGTTCTCCGGCTTCCACCGTGAAATTGGATTCATGGACAGCGATAACATCGGACTTTCCCTTTGTGTTTTTGAAGACCTTGGTTACCCCTTCAAGGCTGACGGAAACGCTCTTTTTCTTTTCCATGGTTTCTCTCTTATCGTATTCTTATTGTGATATTTGCTTGGCGCTTATGCCCCGATCCCGGACAAGAACCTGCATCAGGCCGAAGACGGCCAGGACGATGATGATCAGCACGGTTGAAAGGACGCTTGCCATGCCGAAGCGCAAATTTTCCGAAAAGTTATATATCTGCACGGTCAGGTGATACCAGCGGGCGGAGATCAGGAAGATCACCGCGCTTACAGCGGTCATTGAGCGGACAAAGGTATAGGACATGCTGGTCAGGAAGCTGGGCCTTACCAAAGGAAGCACCACGGAAGTAAAGACCTTGGACATATCCGCTCCCAGATCTTGGGCGGCTTCTTCAATAGATTTATCAATCTGCCGCAGATTGGCAGCGCCGGTTTCAATACCCACCGGCAGTTCGCGGACAACGTAATTAACGAC
>Ga0268262_10000772_pt1 | contig 41589 bp, 30 predicted proteins | sample TergutNc150P3_FD_190354 | JGI IMG/M metagenome (GOLD analysis project Ga0268262, IMG submission 190354) | Nasutitermes corniger P3 segment gut microbial community from laboratory colony in Florida, USA - Nc150 P3 (SPAdes) (version 2) | ecosystem: Host-associated > Arthropoda: Insects >...
GGCGGGAGAGCTTTTCGCGGGCCTTGCCTTTACGGTGGTTATCTCCCTTGGGATTTCCCTTGTTACCGCCATGTTTTTGGTGCCGGTGCTTTCCAGCCATTATTTGCCTCTTGTTACCCGCAAGCAAAAACCCCTTAAAGGTTTGCTGAAAAAACTTGACGATGTGTTTACGTTCCTTCTTACCGGTCTTGATAACAGCTACCGCTGGGCGGTTGGCAAGGTGCTAAAGCACAAGGCCATCGTTATAATTTTTCTTCTGATTCTTTTCGCGGGAAGCATATTCCTTGTCCCGGTAATCGGCTGGGTTTTCATGCCTACGCAGGAGTCGGACAACGTGAGCGTAAGCGTAACCCTTCCCATGGGTACCCCGCTTCCCGAGACAGAGGCTGTTCTGATGCAGCTTCAGGAGATAGTGAAAAGAGAAGTAAAGGCTTACGGAAGCCTGGTGATTAATGCCGGAGGCGGCGGCTTTATGGGTATCGGCGGCGGAGGGGGCGGCAACTCCGGTTCCCTCAGAATAAGCCTCCCAAAATTCGAAGACAGGATTGAAACCGCGGATGATATCAAGGCCATGTTACGGCCGCACTTCAACGAATTCCCAGGAGTGGCCTTTAGCCTTGGCGGTGGTATGAGCATGTCCATGACAGGCGGCAATGCGGTGGACATAATACTTCGTACCGACAACTTGGTGAAAGGCAAGGCGCTGGCGGAACGAATAGCGGCTCTGCTAAAGCAACGCATTGACGATATCACCGAGCCGTCTGTCGATCTTAAAGATGGCCTCCCCCAGATTGAAATAAGAATTGACCGTGAAAAGATGTACGCTTTGGGGCTTAACACCTACACCGTGGGCAACGAGATCAAGGCCGCAGTGGACGGCGTTACCGCCACCAGGTACAAAACCGGCGGCAAGGATTATGACGTTTTATTGATACTCGCGGAAGCCGACCGTAGTACCCGCCCGGCGCTTGACCATATTTTTATCAACAGCCAGATGGCGGGGCGCGTTCCTCTTTCCAGTTTTGTGAAATACGAGGAAGGCACAGGCCCGATGACCATAAATCGTGAAAACCAGAGCCGGATCATTCATGTAACGGCTGGGGCAAAACCCGGAACCAGGGTGAACACCCTTCAGAGCAGGGTAGAGTCCCTCATTACCGCGGAGATTCCCGTTGAAGATGATGTGATCATAGAGTATGGTGGCGATAACGCTGAGATGATGAAGATGATGACCCGTTTTGCCCTCATCTGCGTTGTGGCGGTCCTGTTGGTATTCGGCGTCATGGCGAGCCTATTTGAATCGTTCCGGGATCCCTTCATCATCATCTTTACGATTCCCCTGTCGTTCATAGGCATTGTGGCCATCTACCTGATGACCGGCGACACCTTCAATATTCTTACCGCCGTAGGGCTTCTTGTGCTTGTCGGCGTTATTGTAAACAACGGTATCGTGCTTGTGGACTACACAAACCTGCTCCGTAAGCGCGGGTATAACCTTTACGACGCCTGCGTTGAAGCCGCTGGAAACCGGCTCCGCCCGATTCTGATGACCACCCTCACTACCATTCTGGGGCTTTTGCCGATGGCATTCTTCCCAGGGGAAGGCTCGGAGCTTGTGGCACCCATCGGAAAGACGGTTCTCGGCGGTCTTTCTTTTGGAACATTAATGACCCTGTTCCTGATGCCTACAGTTTATTTCATCATGAACAAACGTTCCGATGAGCGAGCGGCAAAAGCCGAAGCCAGGCGAGAGCGTATTGCCGCCGGACTCAGGAAGAAAGATGTCAAGGTAGAAGTAAAGGAGGCTAATGATGTTACGGCTTGAAATTGTCGCGAACCATTCGGTAGAAGAAAACATTATGGAAGCGTTTAAAAAAGAAGGCGTAGCCAAGTATTACACAAAATACCCCACAATCTACGGTGTCGGCACTTCCGGCCCCCGCATGGGGGATGCCATTTGGCCGGAAGAAAACTTTGCCCTGGTTATCTGGTGCGAGGAGGATGAAGCGCTCAAAATTATACAGGCCGTTAATGAGGTAAAGAAGATTTTCCCGAAAGAAGGGATAAAGGTATTCCCAATCAAGGTTGGGGGAGTGAAAAGCAGTTAGTTCGGTTACAAGGCAAAAGCTTTATTTACATACCAATAATACGTAAAGCAGTAAAGGGGACAGCGTGGGTCTACCGCAGACCTTCGGTCTAGCCTTCGGCTCCAGTCGGACGGTTCTGTAGGTCCAAACAGATGCTAAACTTGACCCACAGGTTTGTAAAAATCTGATAAAGGAAGGGCAGTGGGGCGACAAAAAGCTGGCTACAGAACGAAGGTAGGAATCTGGGGTGTGCGTAAGGCTTTCCATACACCGCTGTTTTTGTATACAATGGGGAAATTATTTTTGGAGGCTTTATGAATCAACTCGAAAATTTAGGACCCAGGAGTCGGCCGCCCTTGGGTCAATGGATACCTTTAAGTTTTCAGCATGTTTTCGCGATGTTTGGGGCGACAATACTTGTCCCTATACTTACGGGCCTTGACCCGGCTGCCGCGCTTTTTACGGCCGGGACGGGAACTCTCATTTATATCCTTCTTACCGAGGCGAAGGTTCCTGCCTTTCTTGGTTCTTCATTTGCTTTTATTGCGCCGCTTATCTCCATTTCCGGCGCTTACGGGGTGCCGTACGCTATGGGCGGCGCGATTGCCGCCGGGGTTTTTTACTGTCTGGTAGGCCAAATAATAAGATTCGCCGGAACAGGCTGGCTTGATAAGGCTCTGCCCCCGGTTGTGATTGGGTCTGTTATCGTTGTAATCGGTCTTAACCTGGCCCCTACGGCAATGGGAATGGCCATGAACGATGCCGGTGGGAATTACAGTCTGGTATCCCTTTCAATAGCCGCGGTTACGCTGTTGGTTACGGTGATAGTAAGCATCTTCTTTAAGGGATTTTTTAACGCAATTCCCATTCTTATCGGCCTTGTTGCAGGATACCTTTTTGCCCTTATAATGGGTTTTATATTTCCCGCTTACGCCGTTATCAATTTCCAGGTAGTTAAAGAAGCGCCATGGTTCGGGCTTCCCTCATTCCAGCTTCCCAAATTCCATTTAGTTCCGGTTCTTACCTTTGTTATCGTGTCCCTGGCAACCATTTGTGAGCATCTGGGGGACACGCTTGTAACAAGCAAGGTTGTGGGCCAGGATTTTTACAAGAACCCCGGGCTTCACAGAACTTTGGCCGGAGACGGGCTTGCCACCGCCTGGGCGGCGTTATGGGGCGGGCCTCCGAACACCACCTATGGTGAAAACATCGGCGTCATGGCCATTACCAGGGTTTTTTCCGTTTGGGTCATCGGCGGGGCTGCGGTAATTGCCGTATTGCTTTCGTTCTTCAGAAAATTCGGAGCGCTGATTCAAACCATCCCCACTCCGGTACTGGGCGGCATCTCGATGCTCCTCTTCGGAATAATCGCCTCTTCCGGGCTCAGGACTCTGACGGAAAGCGGGGTCAATTACAAGGACAAGCGGAACCTGACAATCTCTTCGGTGATCCTGGTTATCGGCATTGGAGGCGGCAGGCTTGCCTTTGCCATTACAGGAGGCCTTGAGTTCCAGCTGGCTGGAGTAGCGCTGGCCACTGTGGTGGGAATAATTTTGAACCTCATTTTCCCTTCGGGCCGCGAAGCGAAATAAGCAGAAGATCTACTCTTCGGGTTCTTAGCACACGGAGGGTAGATGAATTTTTCCGTATAGTAAATAACCCAGTATTGCTCTTTTGAATTTGATCTTCCTTCGCGCGGCCCAATAATGTAATCGTATTTGTCAGGAAGCAAAGCCATGAAGCGCTCTACCGGATCAATTCGAACGCTTCGTACTTCCTGAACGGCAATTATGTCTGCCTGCGACACAAGGTCAACCAGTATTTTAACGACTTCTGGCCTTGACATTTTCGTCACGCCGAATGTCTGAATGTTAAACGACATGATTTTAATGGTTTGCACTGTATTTTCGCCATTGACCTTGGCAAATACCAAGGCCAGCATTATTAGTAACAAGGAGGGCTTTTTTTTGTTCATGTTTTAGCTAATCAGGTTTCTTTCAGCGCAAACGTCAACCCAGCCCTTACATTGGGAGTATTCCTCAAGTTCGCTCAGCGTAAGTTCGATGAGGGAATTGCCGCTACCACAGGCCGGGAAAATAGTTGTAAATCTTTTCAATGAGTCGTCAAGATAGACAGTTACTTCAGGCGGAAGCGCAAAGGGACAGACGCCTCCAATCGCGTGGCCTGTAAATTCCAGCGCTTCCTCGGCGCTCAACATTCTGGGCTTAAACCCAAAGCGATCGCGGAATTTGCGGTTATCCACTTTCATGTCTCCGGCGGCAACAACAATCATGGCGCTGTTATCGGTATCCCCCCTTAAGGAAATGCTTTTCGCGATTCTCGCCGGTATCACCTCAAGGGCGGTTGCTGCCAGTTCAACCGTAGCGGTGGATAGGTCCATCTCAACAACGTCTTTTCCCCTGTCCCAGCGGTCTAACCAGACGCGGACTTGTTCAACAGACATAATTGTTTTCCTTGTCTTTATGACTTATTATTATTTATTTCTTTAAAAAATCAGCTAGTTCAATTAATTCAAGATGAACAGTCTTAATTTGCTTTTCACCATGTAGTTCTATTGGGAACCATTCTTTTGCTATTTCTCTTAAAAAATCAGCTTTATGTTCCAAAGAGTGACTTTTCTTTAGTATTCCATAAAGTTCATCCTGATCAACCCCACTTTTACCTTCCTTACTTTTTTTATCTTGATAAGAACTCATAGCTGCCAATCCACATCTACATTTCCCCTTCGGCAAGCGCACAGATAGCCTTTGCCCAATTAATGTATGGCAGCTTTGCAAGGTCTGAAATCGTATTAACCCTAAAAGCCTCTTTTAACAGTTTGGCGTCTCCTGCGCTGATACCTGCAATCGCGTCAACAGGCGCGGCGGTGAGCTCTTTGAGCGTAAGTTTCTCATATTTTTTGTCTATAAACTTGTTGATGTTCATATAGAATCCTCCATGAATGTATTTTATATCGCTGAATGGAAAATTGCAAGTTTTTCCCAAAAAATCAAAGCGTCCTGCATCCCCGTGCAGTAATGGGGGTATGAAAAACATAATTAATTGGATAATTATTTTCCCGGTAATTTTAATCCTCGCAAGATGCAATTTTTCTCCTCCCGCCGTTTCCGATCCAGGAGATTTTACAGCAGTGGTGTGGAACATTCAGGCGTTTTTTGACGGGCATGAAGACGGGCACGAATACGCGGAATACACCGAAGGGGCAGGGTGGACGCGTGAAAAATACCAGGCCCGCCTCCTGGCTGTATCCCAGGCAGTTCTGCAGATGAAGTCTTCCAGTGAGGTTCCGGATTTAATCGGCTTTGTGGAAGTTGAGAACCAGGGGGTTCTTGACGATCTAAGCCGGGGCGTCCTTTCCAAACACGCCTACAATTGGACTGCGTTCGCAAATCTTCCCGGCTCTTCTCTGGGGCTCGGCGTTATAAGCCGTTATCCGATTAAAAGCGCTGTTGCACACTCGATAACAGTGGATAAGGAGTCAGCCCCCAGGCCGGTATTGGAAATAAGAGTTGAGCCCTGCGGCAAGCCGCTGGTTTTCTTTCTCTGCCACTGGAAATCAAAACTGGGAAAGGACACCGAAGAGCTAAGGCAGGCCAGTGCAAGAGTTGTGCAGCGGCGGCTTTTGGAAATCACTTCGACAGAAGCGGAAACGCCGGTAATTATCATGGGAGATCTAAACGAAAACCATGACGAGTTTTACCGGATTAATGCGTTATGCGCTCTGCTTCCTGACGATCCCGACGCTGCGGTGAAAGCCTCTTTGGGGCGAAAGAATTTTCTCGTTTTGAGCGGCGAAAAGCCGCCAAGGAGTGTCTTTTTTCCGGGCGAAGCGGAACCGCTTTATTCGCCCTGGATGGCGGAATTAAACAACGGCTCTTATTACTACAAGGGAGAATGGGAAACCATAGATCATTTTTTACTCTCTAGGGCTCTCTTTGGCAGCTCATCGTGGAGATTTTCCGACTGCTGGGTTTTGAACGAAGAGCCTTTTACAACGGCGAAAGGGACTCCCAATATCTATGTACCAAAAAGCGGCAAAGGCTTAAGCGATCATCTTCCGCTCATGCTGTATTTGAGGTATGTGGAGTAAAAGGTTAAAGCTCCAAATCCCTGGACATCGCTTTTTTTACGGCGTAAAAAATAAATTCGTCAAACTTCATCGAGGGGATTTGTTTGCCATCCCTGAAACGGACTGAAACAGTTCCCTCTTTTTCTTCACGTTCGCCTACAATCAGCATGTAGGGGATTTTGCGGTTCTGGCAATCACGAATTTTGGCGTTAAGCCTGTCGTCGCCCAGTTCCGCTGTAACCCTGAGATCCTGATCCCTTAGTTCAGCGATTATTTTTTTCGCGTATTCGTTATAGCTTTCAGATACCGGAATTACTGCGATTTGTTCCGGGGCAATCCAAACTGGAAAGGCTCCGCCGAAATGCTCAATAAGCACCCCGAAGAAGCGCTCCAGACTGCCCAGAAGGGCGCGGTGTATCATGTAGGGGCGCTTTTGCTTGCCGTCCGCATCCACAAAGGTCATGTCAAAGCGTTCCGGCTCGTTAAAATCAAACTGAATGGTGGTCATCTGCCATTCACGGCCCAGAGCGTCTTTGATTTTTAGATCAATCTTGGGGCCGTAAAATGCGCCGCCCCCCTCGTCGATTTCGTAACCGAGGCCCTCTGCGTCAATGGCTCTGCGCAGGCTTTCCAGGGCGGCATCCCAGCGGCTTTGTTCACCGACAGATTCGGCAGGCTTGGTGGCCAGGTACGCTTTGATTTCCTTAAAGCCGAATTGTTTCCATATCCAAAGGCTAAAGCGCAGAACCTCGCGGATTTCGTCTTCCATCTGCTCAGGTGTGCAGAATATGTGTGCGTCGTCCTGGGTAAAACCGCGAACCCTTAATAACCCGTGCAGGACGCCTGAGCGTTCATAGCGGTACACTGTGCCAAGCTCCGCCCAGCGCAGGGGAAGGTCGCGGTAGGAGCGGCCTTTGGTTTTGTAGATCATGATGTGGAAAGGGCAGTTCATTGGCTTTATGATGTAGTCCTGGTTGTCAATTTGCATCGGATTGTACATGTTGCCTTTGTAAAAACCCAGGTGGCCTGAGGTTTCCCAGAGCCATGCCTTTCCAATGTGTGGGGTATAGAGAATTTCATAGCCATTCCGGTAATGCTCGGTACGCCAGAAGTCTTCGATGGCGACCCTCATGCGGCCCCCGTTTGGGTGCCAATAGATAAGTCCTGCCCCGGCTTCTTCGTGGGTAGAGTAGATGTCCATCTCTTTCCCAAGGCGGCGATGGTCCCGCTTTTCAACTTCTTCAAGAAAAGCCAGGTGGGCTTTCAGATCTTTAGGGTTCTCCCAGGCGGTGCCGTAAATGCGGGTAAGCATGGGCTGGTTCTCGTCTCCCCTCCAGTAGGCCCCTGCTATGTTCATGAGCTTAAACGCGCCTGAGTGGATTTCTCTCGTGTTCTGAACATGGGGCCCCCGGCAAAGATCCGCCCACCGGACTTTGCCTTCGGCATCGCGATTTTCGTATATGCTGATTGTTTCTCCCGCCGGAAGGTTGTTGATTAGCTCTTGTTTGAAGGGCTCGCCGGAAAAACGTTTAAGGGCTTCCTCGCGGCTTACTTCTACCCGCACAAAATCAATGCGGCTGTCGATGATCGCCTTCATCTCCGCTTCTATTTTGGGAAGATCATCTGCGGTGATTGGAGCCTGAGAGTTTTCTCGTGCAGGAAACTGAAAATCGTAATAAAAACCATTTTCAATTGAAGGCCCAATAGCAACCAAGGTCCCGGGGAAAAGGCGGGTAACGGCTTCAGCCATTACATGGCTGACAGAATGGCGGATTATCGATAATTTTTGTTCATGTTCAATAGATAACTTTTGTTCGGGCATATTGGTACCTTGCGTTTAAACGAGTGCTATGTCGATTAAACGGGATTGAAAAAAATTAGTCAAGTAGCATTATAAGCCTTGACCGCTAAATGGAATTTTCATATCTTATAATTAGAACTGGCGTTGAGCTGGTCTGATATAGCCGTTAGGCAATCGCAGTTTCGTTCTGCATCTTATGAGTCAGCCGCAGGGCGTCAGCTACCTCCCGGGTTTCCTCACCTCCTTTTCCCGGGAGGTTTTTTAATTTGTGCTTCCTCACTGTTATCCGAAATAATTTTTTGCGTTTCCAAACGAAATGTCGCGCACTATTTTAACAAGCCGATCATGATCCGACGGGTATTCCCCGTTTTCCACCCAGCCCCCGATGAGGTTGCAGAGGATGCGGCGGAAATATTCGTGCCGGGGGTATGAAAGAAAACTGCGGCTGTCGGTAAGCATTCCCGTAAAAACCGGGAGCACTCCCGTGTTGGCAAGAATACGCATCTGCTCTTCCATACCGTCCTTGTGATCGCAGAACCACCATGCGGCACCAAGCTGCATTTTGCCCACAATGCCTTCACGGTTCTGTTCTTTTGCGTAATTGTCCTGAAAGCTTCCCGTTATGGTTACAAGCGGATAATAATCTTTCGGGTTCAGCGAATAGAGTACGGTTTTGGGCAAAGACGGTTTTTCCCCGCCCGATTCCATGCGGTCTAAAAGGGCGGCAAGGTTTGCGCTTTGTTTCCAGTCATGAGTCGCGTCGTAACCGGTATTGGGCCCCAGGCGCTTTAGCATGTGGCCGTTTACACTGCGGATTGCCGCCAGGTGAAGCTGCATCACCATGTTTCGGTCAGCGTAAAGTTTTGCAAGGCCGCAGAGGATTTTTGTCTTGTAGGCGTCCGCATCTTCTTTTGACACTTCTTTCCCGGCCATTGCGTCCTGAAAGGTTTTTTCAATATGCTTGTCGGGAGCAAGAACAAAGGGCGCGTATTCCAGAGCGTGATCTGACGCACGGCATCCCAGGCTTGCGAAGAAATCGAGCCGTTTTTCCAGAGCGGCCAACACGTCGCCGGCGCTCTTTATTGCGATGCCGCTTGCCGCAGCAAGGCTTTTAATGTAGGCGGCAAAGCCCGGCAGGTTGATATTAAGCGCATTGTCCGGGCGGAAGGAGGGAATGACCTTTGTTGCTATTTTGCCGATGGGGGCCGCCCCGTTAGCGATGGCGCGGTGGTACTCAAGAGAATCTATCGGATCGTCCGTGGTACCTACCGCGTAAACATTGAACTTTTCAAAAATGCCTTTGACTGACAATTCGGGCGTTTTAAGCAGGGCGTTTGCTTTTTCCCAGATTGCCGGGGCGCTCTTTTCGGTAAGGGGTTCAAATATGCCGAAGTAGCGCTGTAGTTCCATGTGGGTCCAGGGGTACAGGGGATTTCCAATCAGGTTTTCCACAGTGCGCGCCCAGGCCAGGAATTTTTCGTAAGGCGTTGCGCCGCCTGTAATGTAGTATTCGTCATAGCCGAGGGAGCGCATTACGCGCCATTTGTAATGATCTCCCCCGAGCCAGACCTCGGTGAGATCGGCAAACTGCTTATTCTCGGCGATCTGCGCGGGTGAAAGGTGGCAGTGGTAATCGTAGATGGGCTCGTTCTTCGCCGCGTTGAACAGGGCGCGGGCCGTTTCGTTTTCCAGTAAAAAATTTTCGTCCATAAAATTTTTTGCCATGTTATGCTCCTATAGTTAAAAATGAATTCCTAATAGGTAATACCTAATAGTTCCAGGTGTTTTCCGATGTGCTTTACCAGAGCGCTTCGGTATTCTTTTTCGTGATCCCGCCAAAGTTTATAGAGGCGATTCCTAAAAGTGAAGGAACCGTCGGGGTTTTTCCGGCTGAGTATAAGCCCATAGGTAATATGGATAAGCTGGCGAGCGTCTTCGTTTTCAAAGAGTTTGGGAAGGTCATGATCCTTGACAGTTAAAACATCCGGAATCTTTGACACATCCGTTGTCACATGATAATATTTTTTGGCTTCATCAAAAGCCTCAAGCGCGTATGCATGGATCTCGCGGTAGAGGGAAGGGTCTGACTGCGCGACTACCCTCATCGCTTCCAGCCAGTTGGTTCCCGCTGTTTTAACATGGAAGACCCCGCGTGTCTCGCGGCCTATGGCCGGAAATACGCTGAATTTGTCTGAACCGGAGTGGATGCTCAGTTTGTATCCCAGCCGCCGCGCAATGGCCGCGTGGACTTTTATTTCCTTTTCAAACTGGGCAATGTCGCCTTTATAATCTATGCCCTTCTGGAATTCGCCGCAGAAACGCGGCGCTATGGTCGCGAACGAAACCCCTGCGTCCATGAGCTCGCGGGCGACAAAAAAATGCTGGAGCGGCGTTGTAACGGAAACGGTCTCGTCTATCGAAATTTCAAAGTCAGCGTTATACTTGCCTGACGCGAAAAACTGTTTGTATATTTCCGCCGCGAACTTTATCGCGTCACCGTAAATGGCCGCGCATTGCCGAAGTTCCCCTTCGTTAAAAGCAAGGGTAATTCCCTCTTCAATGTCAAAGTTTTTATTGAGGTATTTGTCAGCGTATTGTTTGCCAAGAGCCGGCGCGTTATCAAGGGTAACATCGTTTTTGATGTGCTCGGAGCAGTCCAGGGTGATCATCGTGAAGCCAAGGGAAAGGGCGTACTCCACGTCCTTCACAGTTTTAAGGTGATCCCCGTCCGCGCCGAAGCCCTTTTTGTAGCCTTCCTGAAACACCGCAAACGTAGCCGCGTCCAGCACGTCTTCGTAGGTACGGCCGGTAAGGTTTAGCTCGCGGATGGATTGCTGGGCAAAAACGGGGAATACGTCTGTCTTTTCAAAAAGCTCGATATGGCCGGGGGCGGCTATTCCAAGGCGATCCCCCAGCCCAAAACTCTGTGGCTTTGAAAGGCCGCGGACAGGCGCAGTAAAGGGAAAGAGTGAGCGCAAAGTTTTCGCGTTTTCATTGGTCAACGGAGAGCGGAATTTTCCGTCCCCTATGTCAGTGCCCTTAAAACCAAGCTCCGCTCCAGATTTATTGCCTTCGGCGGCAATAATAATCGCCGTTTCGTCTCCGTCTTTTGCCATAAAGACGACGGATTTTTCAACAGTATTTATCGAATTTTCATAAGCCTCAAACCCAAGATAACGCATTACTTCTCCTTAACAAAATCTTCCCGCATTGGTGTAAAAAAATCTACCAGTACGCCCTTTTCCAAACACACGCAGCCGTGTTCTACCCCGTTCCGTTTGCAGAGGGTATCCCCCTTGGCGACTTCCTTTTCTTCATCGCCGATAGTAAAGCGGAAACGGCCTTCGACTACATAGGTGATCTGCGTATGGGGGTGGCTGTGCAGAGCGCCGACAGCGCCTTCTTCAAATTCGTTCGCCACCGCCATCAACTCGTCGCAGTAGGCGAGGACCTTGCGCGTAACCCCCGGCGCGGCACTTTCCCCTTCGATGTCTCTGAAAAAAACCCACGGCTCGTTTTTATGATTCTTGTTCATGGTGATGTAACCTCCAACATTATAAACTAAAAAAAGAAAAATTTCAAAATAACTCTCAACAATTTTCCTATAATAATTCTTTATAATTTCTATCACGAACCACCACGAACACCAATAAGATATGTGGTAAAAGCTCGTGGACGTACCGAAGGTACGCGGTTTGTGAGGTTAGTGGTAAATTCCTTGTAACCCCAAAAACAACAGAGCCTTTCCCATAACCGGAAAAGGCTCTTTGCACCATTTGGCGCGGTTTTTGTAGCGGAGAATCCGGCAACAAGATTCTCTGTCGTTTACTTCTTTACATAAGGCGCTGTAAGCCTATTGATGAGATCCATCACCTGCTGACCGCCCTGAGCGCTGGTAATACGTCCGTACGCTACGTTCTGGGCAATAAGGAACAAACCCTGGTTCCATTCTGTATCGCTGGGCATATTGGGGTTAGGAGGTGAAGTGTGCTTCCCTGCTGCATCAAGATAGGCAATCATTTTTTTTGTTTCAGTGGTTGCGTTAGCTGATACCGTAGCCCTGGCCGCCGTGGTTACAGGTATGCCGTACTGGGTTAGCAAAAGTCCCCATACGCGTTGATCGTTTATATAGTAGTTAAGAAATTTAACTGCGGCGTCGGGGTTCTTTGTTCTTTTGTTAATGGCCATCATCTGGCTCATCATGCCCCACAAGCCGTTGGTGACAGCCGCGTTCGGCAATTCCATAAGCATAAGCTCGTCCTTTGTGGCTGACTGGTAAGACGGAAGGTTGGCGGCATATACCTGGGTTACAACGGTTTTTCCGGCAATAATAGCCGCGGTAGACTCATTGCTTTCAGCGTAATCCGCAGAAACACTGGCCGGGGGAACCCATCCATTGTTGCGCCATTTAGCCCAAAGATCAAAGTACTTCTGAGCTTCCGCGGCGGTCATTTTGGTTTCTTTCCCGGTCCACACAGGAGTGCCGTTCTGTCCTGCCCAATAGCCGAAGTAAGCGGATCCCGACGCGGTAGCGCTGTTATCGGTCAATACATAGGTACCTGCGGGAAGCTTTGCCTGCACCTGTCCAACCCAAGTCTCGAATTCAGCCCAGCTCATGGAAACTTGTGGCTGGGGAGCGCCTATTCTTTCAAGCAGGGATTTGTTGTAGAGCATGGCGGGCATATTTATAGCCACGGGAATGCCGTAGAGTTTACCGTCCCTGGTTCCCCCCTTGATCGCCGCGTCATCAACATCTTTAATGCTCAGAGCGCCGTTCTTTGTATAAGGGGTGAGATCAAGAAGGAAATCCGCCAGGGCCGGAGCACTTGTGCCGTCGTCATCAATGCCCAGATTTGAAAAATAACCTCCAATCTGGACGATGTCTACTGCGTTACCGCCAGCAAACTGGACCAGGAATTTTTGAAAGTGCTCGTTTGTTCCCGGTGCGGGCTCTCCCGCGACAATATTCCCGGTCTCTGTCGTGTAAATATCAATAGCCTGCTGAACGAGCCTAAGGCGGGCTTCACCGCCCCAATACGACCAGCGGATTGTATTACCGCTGACCGGCGCAGCATCCTTACCGCCGCCGGCAAAGATCACAGTACTGGTTAAAACAAATACTGCCAAAAGTAACATAATCTTTTTCATGTCAACCTCCAGATCATATATTCCAGGGTAAACTACCCTTTAATACCTGTAGTGGTAATACCCTATGACAACAGAGCCTTTCTCATTATTGAAAAAGGCTCTTTGCGCCATTTGGCGCGGTTTTTGCGCCGGAGAATCCGGCAATAATTAGTCTACCGTGTAAGCCTGTTGACGAGATCCAGTACCTGTTGCGCGCCCTGCGCGGAAGTAATGCGTCCGTACGCTACGTTCTGGGCGATAAGGTGCAGACCGCTGTTCCATTCCGTGTCATTGGGCATGTTGGGGTTAGGATCTGAAGCGTGCTTCCCCGCTATGTCAAGATAGGCAATTTGCTTTTTGGTATTATCGTCCGCTTTAGCGGTTATCGCGGCCCTGCCTGTCGTTGTTACAGGTATACCGTACTGAGTCATCAAAAGTCCCCATACACGCGGATCGTTAGTATAGTAGTTAAGGAATTGCACCGCGGCGGCGGCATTCCTCGTTTTTTTATTGATGCCCATCATCTGGCTCATCTGGCCCCACAGTCCGTTGGTGACGGCAGCGTTCGGCAATTCAATAAGCTGAAGATCGTCGCGCGTGGCTGCCTGATAAGGCGTAATGCTATTGGACCATACCTGTACTACAGCGGTTTTTCCGGCAATAAGAGCTGAGGTAGACTCATTGGATTCAGCGTAATCAGCGGAAACACTGGCCGGGGGAACCCATCCATTGTTGCGCCATTTTGCCCAAAGGTCAAAGTACTGCTGAACTGAGGCGAGGGTTAGTTTGGTTTGTTTCCCGTCCCACTGGGGGGTGCCGTTTGCCCCTTGCCAGTAGCCAAAGTAGACGGAGCCCGATGCGGTAGCGCTGTTATCGGTCAGGGCATACACGCCTTGGGGAAGCTTTGCCTGCACCTGTCCAACCCAGGTCTCGAATTCAGCCCAGGTCATGGAAACTTTAGGCAGGGGAGCGCCTACTCTTTCAAGCAGGGATTTGTTGTAGATAAGGGCGGGCATATTCATTGCCACGGGAATGGCGTAGAGCTTGCCGTCCCTGGTTCCCGCCTTGAGCGCTGCAGTATCAACGTTTGCGGTTTTCAGGGCGCCGTTCTTTACGTAATCATCAAGGGGAAGGAGAAAATCCGCTAATGCCGGAGCGCTTGCGCCGTTGTCATCAATGCCTAAATTTGAAAAATAACCTCCAAGCTGTACAATGTCCACGGCATTACCGCCTGCAAACTGAACGAGGAATTTTTGGAAATGCTCGTTTGTTCCCGGCGCGGGTTCTCCCGCGACAATATTCCCGGTCTCTCCAGTGTATATGTCGATAGCCTGCTGAACGAGCCTAAGGCGGGCTTCGCCGCCCCAATACGACCAGCGGATTGTATTGCCGCTAGTCGGCCCTGCTGCCTGCTGATTACCGCCGGCAAAAACTGCAGTACTTGTTAAGATGAGTACTGCCAAAAGTAACATAAACTTTCTCATGTGAACCTCCAGATAATATATTCCAGGGTAAACTACCCTTTAATACCCGTAGTGGTAATCCCCTGCACAAAGTACTTTTGCAGGGAGAAAAACAAAACAAAACAGGGAACCAGAGACAGTACCGACATGGCAAACATTGCCCCCCATGAAGAAACGCCTGAGGAATCCAGGAAGAGCCGTAAGCCCAAAGGCACCGTAAACTTTTCCGGGGAATTAAGGTAAATCATGTGGCCGAGAAAATCGTCCCAGGTCCACAGAAAGGTAAAAAGCACGGTGGTAATAATAGGCGGCACGCTTAACGGCATGATGATACTTGTAAAGATCCTGAATTTACCGCAGCCGTCTATTATGGCCGATTCGTCCATGTCTTTTGGCAGACTGCGTATGAACTGTACCATTAGAAATATAAAATAACCATCCCCGCCGAAAAACTTGGGTAAGATAAAGGGCTTGAAAGTATTAACCCAGCCCAAAACACGGAAAATGACATACCGGGGGATCATGGTAACGTGTCCGGGCAGCATAAAGGTGATCATCAGAATGGCGAACCAGAATTTTTTCCCCGCAAATTCCAGCCGCGCGAAAGCGTAGGCCGAAACGGAACAAAGAAGCGCGTTGGCAATCACGCATCCAATGCTGATAATAAAAGAATTAACAAAAAAAGTTCTAAAGGGAACAATGCCTATGCCGGTCCATCCGTGGCTGTAATTATCAAAGATCCATGGTTTTGGCCAAAGGCCGGGATCGCTGAATATCTGCGTTCCTTCCTTAAAAGAAGCCATGAAAAGCCAGAGAACAGGGTAAATCATCCCCGCGCCCAGGATAATAATAATGAGATGCGAAAGCCCCAGCTTGACAATACCGGTTGCGGTTTTTTTTGTATTCATTCTCCGCTCCCGTAGCTCACTAAAGAACCGGAAACCTTAAAGACTAAAAAGGTCATAGCCGCGATAATGACAAGGAGTACCCAGGCCATGGCCGAGGCATATCCCATCGCCCCAAAGGCAAATCCCCGCAAGTAAAGGTAGAGGCTGTAAAACATAGTAGAGTCAATTGGCCCGCCGGTGCCTCCGGAAATTACATAGGCCTGGGTAAAAGACTGGAACGCGCCTATCATCTGCATGACCAGGTTGAAGAAAATAATGGGCGAAAGGCATGGCAGGGTAATGTTAAAGAACTGTCTGACTTTTCCTGCGCCGTCAACGCTGGCCGCCTCGTAGTATTCGGTAGGTATTTGTTTTAGCCCTGCCAAAAAAATTATCATGGGCGACCCAAACTGCCACACCGTCAGAAGTATCAGCGTATATATAGAAAACTCGGGGGTGGAAAGCCACGAAGGAGGGTTTATTCTGCCGCCAGAAATCTGCCTGATAATAATGTTAATAATGCCGTCCCCCGCAAAAAGACGCCGCCAAAGCACGGAAATGGCGACGGAACCTCCAAGAAGGGTCGGTATATAATAAATTGTGCGATAAAAAGGAATGCCTTTAATTTTCTGGTTCATCAGCATGGCTACGGCCAGGGCAAAAATCAGTTTACTTGGTACGGCGACAACAACAAAATGCAGGGTAACAAAAAGGGAATGCATAAACCTTTCGTCCCTGGGGAACTGGGCGTTTCCGATGAACATGACAAAGTAATTGCGCAGCCCTATCCATTTGGGCGACTGGATTATGTTGTACTGTGTAAAAGACAGGTAAATAGAATAAAGCATGGGATAAAAAGTCCAGGCAAAAAAACCTACGAGCCAGGGAACAAGAAAAGCATAAGATGAAAGATTGTCTTTCAGAATTCTGTTAAAAGACTTTTTATGTATTATGGGTTGTCCTTTTTCCAGTGAATTGCTTTCCATATTTTCCTTTCTTGGCTGTATATTAATTCCTTATGCTATAAGGAATTAGCGTAACGCAATCTTTGGGCAGCTTTTTAGGCTAGATTCAGTATATACTGAACTGCCCTATTGTCAAGCATTTTTTTGGCCGCTAAACAACGCGTATCCTTGCCTTTTTCTTTAATAGGATATAACCTGAGACTTATGATAAAGGAAATGCTAAAAATATGTTACATTGGCGGCGGTTCAAGAAATTGGGCATGGGTTTTAATGCAGGATCTCGCCTTTGAAAAAGATATTTGCGGAATTATCGAGTTATACGACTTAAAAAACAATGACGCTCAAACAAATGAGGTAATCGGCAATAAACTCATGGAAAAGTACAATCAAGGCCGATGGAAATTCCACGCAAATCCTTCACTGCAAGAAGCATTGAGTGAAAGCGATATTGTCATTATCTCCATACTGCCGGGCGATTTTGAAGAAATGGCCGTTGACGTTCACGCTCCCGAAAAATACGGCATTTATCAATCTGTCGGGGATACGGCGGGAGCGGGCGGTATTGTACGCGCCCTGCGGACAATACCTCAATTCAGGCACATTGCGCGGGAAATACAGAAAAACGTCCCTTCTGCGTGGGTAGTTAACTACACAAATCCCATGAGCATTTGTACCCGCACTTTATACAAAGAGTTTCCGCAAATAAAGGCTTTCGGCTGTTGCCACGAAGTGTTTCATACTCAGAAATTTCTTGCTGCCGTTCTGGAAGAAGCCGGTTACGCCCCGCATGACAGCATTAAACGGGAAGAAATCAAAGTTAATGTTTTGGGTATCAATCACTTTACATGGATTGACAAAGCATACTGGAAAGAGACCGACATATTCCCCCTTTATAAAAAATTTGCAGAAAAATACGCCGATACAGGTTTTATAAGAGCAAAGGCTTCCGGTACTGATGCGGTTGACACGGAGCATTCAAAATTTTTTGGTTCAACCGATCGCGTTAAGATGGATCTTTTCCGTCGTTACGGTTTAATAGCCGCAGCCGGCGACAGACACCTTGCGGAATTTTGCCCACATTCATGGTACCTGTCCTCGCCTGAAGCTGTTGAAAGCTGGGGCTTTGCCCTTACCCCTGTTTCATGGCGCATTAGAAACCGTGAAAAATTGATAGCAAAAGCAAAAGCGTATCGGGATGGAACAGAGGAAATGATCCCGATCGAATCGGGCGAGGAAGGCATAAAGATAATCAAGGCGCTGACAGGGCACGGGGACATTGTTACAAATGTTAATGTGCCAAATAACGGGCAGATGCCGGATCTTCCCAAAGATGTCGTGGTTGAAACAAACGCCGCCTTTAAGCATGACAGTATTGAACCTGTTACAACTTGCGGGCTTCCGGTCGATATAAGGGCTTTGGTAACGCATCATTCGCTGGCCCAGGAAGGAATTGTAGAAGCGGCTTTTGAGGGCGACATGGAAAAGGCGTTCCGCGTTTTTTCACACGATCTCGCAATTCTAAAACTGCCGCTTTCTGATGCCCATTCTCTTTTTGACGAAATGTGCTCTGTAACCAGCGCGACAATCATATAACGGGAACAACGATGATAAACCGCCGGGCGGTAGTAGAGAGACATAACCCAGATTATAACGCCCTAAATAAAGCAGCGCCGCTGTCTTTGGGAAACGGTATTTTTTGCTTTACAGCCGATTTTACGGGATTGCAGACTTTTTTTAACGATTATTGCGCGGCAGAGGACGCTTTTCCGCTTTGCACCATGGCCGAGTGGGGCTGGCATTCGTATCCACAAACTGGAGATGAATCGCTTTTGCGGCTAATGCCCTATGATACTTTTGGCAGAACAGTTTATTACGCTACCGACGACAAAGGGCAGGAAGAGCTTTTTAAAAGGATTAGGGTAAACGCGCATAAATTTCATTTGGGTATGATTGGTTTTGAACTATCAGATAAAAAACTTACAATGGAAAACTGCGTACCTGTCAGCCAAACGCTTTCTTTATGGGAGGGGGTCTTATTTTCAGAATTTACGATTGACGCCCATACCGTAAAAACTGAAACTTTTGTCCATCCGACAGAGGATACATTATACGTCCACGCTGAATCGCCGTTGCTTACAGAAAAAGCATTGCGCGTAACTTTGGTTTTTCCTTATGGCAGCCATAAAAAAACCGGAGCGGACTTCTCCGCCACGCATTTGCATGAAACCAACGTTTGTGTGAGCAAGGATGGTTTTATTTACATAGAAAGAAAACTTGACGACACGGTTTATACAGTTGCTGTGGGCGGAAGCGGATTTACTGTTTTGCTTAATGACAGGCAGCATACTTTGCAATTAATCCCACAGAAAGAATGTATTGATTTTAGCGTTAGTTTTGAACCTGTTAAGATTCCTTCTTTTTTAAACGCCGGAATTGCATTGGGCAAACCACAAAATAAAGGTGAGGATTCGTTTGATGAAGCAAAAACAAAATGCCTGTCGTTTTGGGAAAATTATTGGAGTTCATGCGGTTTCATTGACTTTTCAGGTTCAAGCGATTCCCGCGCCTTTGAGCTGGAACGCAGGATAATACTTTCGCAATACCTGACGGCGATTCAGAGCAGAGGCAAACTTCCCCCGGCTGAAACAGGCCATACTTGCAATAGCTGGTACGGCAAATTCCACCTTGAAATGCATTTCTGGCACCACGCGCATTTGCCGCTCTGGGGCAGGACAGAGGATTTGTTAAAAACTCTGGAGTATTACAAAAAAATACTTGCTGCCGCCAGGGACATTGCGTCTTCGCAAGGGTACTCCGGCGCGCGCTGGCCAAAGATGTGCGATCCGTCGGGACACAATACGCCTTCATCTGTCGCTGTTCTGTTGATCTGGCAGCAGCCGCATCCGATTATGCTTGCCGAATTGTGCTGGCGCGCAAAAAAAAGCAATGATTTTTTGCGCGCCTACCGCGACGTTGTTATTGAAACCGCCGAATTCATGAAAAGTTTTATTCATTACGATGAATCCCGTTATGTGCTTGGGCCCCCGTATATTCCGGCGCAGGAACGCCACGATCCAAAGATCGTTTTAAACGCCGCGTTTGAACTTGAATATTTCCGCTGGGGTTTTCGCATGGCTGACGAGTGGCTGAACAGGCTGGGGGAACAAAGCCGCTACGAAAAAATCGCGGAAAACTTGAGTCTTCCGGCTGTTAAAGACGGCGTTTACCTGGCGCATGAAAACTGTCCCGATACTTTTAGCAAGCTTCCTTTTTATACCGACCACCCTTCAATGCTTGGGATGTACGGCGTTTTAAACAGCGATAAAACGGACTGTCGTCTTATGTCCGCTACTTTGGATAGAGTGCTTTCTGTGTGGGACAAAAAAACTTTCTATGGCTGGGACTTTCCAATGCTGGCAATGACTGCCTGCCGCCTTGGCAGATACAAAGACGCTATCGATCTGCTTTTAATGGAAAGCCCGAAAAATACCTGGCTGGAAAACGGGCATAACAAAATGACAGGCGATGACGCGCTTCCCCTGTACCTTCCTGGCAACGGCGGCCTTTTGCTTGCCGCCGCGATGATCGCTGCCGGTTACGGCGAGAAAAGAGGTTCGTCTTTTCCTGACGGCTTTGCCGTTAAAACAGAAGGGATACTTCCTTATATTTAAATGAGTTATTCCAATATGCCGGTGTTTATTGCCGCGGCGTTTCTCCTGGGCCTTTCAGCCTTCTGCTCCGGCTGTTACACCCTGAAGCAGGGGACTACCATGCTGGGGTATCTTGGCCGCGCTGTTCCGCTTGAAGAGCTAAACGACAGAGACGATGCTAACGAAGATAACCGCCTGTTTGTTCAAAGGGTGGAAGATATACGCCGCTTTGCGATTGAGGAGCTAGGCTTAAAGAAAAGCAAAAACTATACCCGCTATGTGGAGCTTGACAGGGATTACCTTGCGGCGGTGGTCTCCGCGTCCGACAAGGATTCTTTTAAGCGCTACGAATGGTGGTTCCCGATTACTGGCAATGTTCCCTACAAGGGCTTTTTCAATGTAGCAGACGCACGGAAAGAGCGGGCAAAACTTGAGAAAAAAGACCTGGACGTGTGGGTTCGGGGCGTGGACGCTTTCAGTACCCTGGGCTGGTTCCGGGATCCCCTCTACTCTTACATGAAGAAGTACTCCGACCGTTCTTTGGCCGACCTGATCGTCCATGAGTTGCTTCACGCCACGGTGTACCTAAAGGGCCAGTCACAGTTTAACGAAGAGCTGGCGGAATTCGTGGGGACGGAGGGGGCGCGGCTTTACATGGAAAAAGCAGGCCAGGCTTTAAACGATTCCGATGCCTCCAACGCCCAGGCGGACAGAGCCGCTTATTCTGCTTTTATCCGGGGCCTCATCGCGGAGCTGGACGAGCTGTACAAAACTGGTTTGCCCAGAGATGAAAAACTGCAAAAAAAGGCGGAGATCATTGAAGCGGCCAAGGTCAGGTTTAACGAGAGCTACGAAAATAATTTTAAAACCGACAATTACAGGGGTTTTAGCGAACTGTCTGTGAATAACGCGTATCTGGAACTATTCAGGCTGTACCATGAGGAAGACCACTACTTTAAAGACCTTTACGAAAGGTCAGGGAGCGATCTTGCGAAATTTATATCGGCGGCGAAAACCATGAAGGGCGGGGGAAACCCGAAAGAAGAACTGGAAAAAGCGCTGGGGCTAAAGTAAGGAGTTGGGCGAAATGACATCTAAATTTTATTGTATAAACAGAATTCAAACCTTAAATTTTAAAAAGGTTGTTTTATTATTCTTCTTCTGTTTTGTGTGCTTACACACCTTTGGACAAGAACAAACTGATGAATCCAAAAGCGGAATTGTGCCCCTGTCAATGCTATTTCACAATATTGGATGGAATGCCTTACATTCCTTCACATACAATTACGGATTAAACTTTATTGGAGCCGGACTTGGATCATTTGTTATAATTGAATCAGGGCTTGATTGGAAATGGAACAGGCTTGCGTATAACAATGAATGGATGCCAATGATAGGCGGAAACGCGAATTACGTTGGATATGCGGTTCCGGCGCTAACGCCGGTTGCATTATATTTTACGGGCCTTGCAATAAAAAACGAGAAGCTACAAATGACAGGCTTGGCGTTAACCCAATCGCTCGTGCTGACTATGTTAATTCAGACGCCGTTGAAAATTGCAACCGGGCGTACATGGCCGGGAATAGTTGATGGCTGGGATTCGTCTTTAAGCAAGCGAAGCGACAGGACAGATGATTATAGCGGCGAATTTAACTGGTTTGATTTAGACGCCGTAGGAGGCTGGCCAAGCGGTCATACGGCAAACGCGTTTTCCGCTGCGGCTACAATAGCGCAGATTTACCATGACAATACAATGTTAAAAGTCGCGGTATATACCTACGCTTCGCTGATTGGTTTAGGCATGTCTGTGTACGATCATTGGGCGTCGGATGTATTTGCCGGCGCGTTAATTGGATTTGCGATAGGCACAACTGTAGGAAGAAGTTACCGAAGCTCAACTGAGGAAAAAGAAAACAAGGTAATGTTCTATGCAACGCCTAATTCAGTAGGTGTAGTAATTAGGAAATAAGCTCGCCAATTAAGGAACATTAATAATAAAAACCACAGAGGTCACAGAGTTTAAATGATCTTGGAATCTTCCTCTGTGAAACTCCGTGGTTAATTTCTTCTTTTTAAAAAACCGCTACAACGCCGCCGTTGTAGTGGCTGGCGATGAAATCTTTTACCTTCTGGCTTAGGAGTGCGTTTTTAAGGGCAACAATGCGGGGATCATTCTCTTTGCCCTTTTGTACTACCACGATGTTTACGTAGGGGGAATCCGCTCCTTCAATGATGAGCGAATCTCTCAAGGGGTTAAAGCCGGCCTCAAGGGCATAGTTGCCGTTGATGCAAGCGGCTTCCACATCCAATAGAGAGCGGGGAAGCTGGGCGGCCTCAAGTTCCTGAAAGTGGAAGTTTTTTGGGTTAGCGGTAATGTCACGGTGAGTGGCGCTCAGGCCAGCCCCGGCTCTAAGGGTGATAAGGCCTTTTGACTGAAGCAAAAGCAACGCCCGGCCGCCGTTGGTAGGATCATTTGGTATTGTAATGGTAGAGCCGTTGGGCAGATCGTTGATGTTTTTGTGTTTTGTCGAGTATAGCCCGAAAGGTTCTACATGCACTCCAAAAGCGGAAACCAGTCTCGCCGTCCAATCATCGTTGGAATTCAGATAGGGAATGTGCTGGAAAAAGTTGGCGTCCAGGTCTCCGGCAATCAGTGCCACATTGGGCTGAACATAGTCGGTGAATTCCACCACTTTCAGGGTAATTCCCTGAGCCGCCAAATCGTCTTTGATCAGGTTAAGCAGTTCCGCATGGGGAATCGGCGTGGCTCCCACTGTAAGGACGGGACCGGAGCTTTGCGTGTTGCCTCTGGCCTCGACAGTGTGGTTGAAGGCCAAAACCAGTACGCCCGCGACCAGCAGGCTAATTAATTTTTTCATAGTACCTCTCCTCTTCGTATTATACACATATTTCCTATGTGTTTAGTAGGAATGTAACCGGAAATAACAATCCTGTCAATAGGATTTGCGGAATTCATCGTTTTGACAAGAGGCTTCTGCTGATTGCCGTACCTATAACCTGTACCGCTTCAACCATTATCAATATAACGATAACCGCGCCTATAGTTACGTCCGTTCTGAAACGGTAATAGCCGTAGCGTATTGCAAGGTCGCCAAGGCCCCCGCCGCCGATAGCGCCCGCCATTGCTGAATAGCCGATTAAATTGATGATGGTCAAGGCCAGGCCGGAAACCAGGGCGGGCATGGCTTCGGGGATCAGCACTTTGCGAATGATTTGAAAATTGGTTGAACCCATTGCCCGGGCCGCGGTAAGCACCCCCTGGTCAACCTCGGACAGGGCGGCTTCGACAACGCGGGCCACAAAGGGCGCGGCGGCTATTGAAAGGGGGATAATTACCGCCGTGGGGCCTATGCTGGTTCTGATAATCAGTCGTGTAAATGGTATCAGCAGGATCATCAGTATAATAAATGGAAGGGAACGGAATAGATTCACGATTCGGGAAAGCACATTGTACAGCACACGGCGGGGGACAAGGCCGGCGGGGGAAGCGGCATAAAGGTACACGCCCAGGGGGAAACCCAGGATGCAGGCAAAAAAGGTTGAGACAAAGGTCATATAGGCCGTCTGCCCCGTTGCCGCCGGCAGCATGGACAGCATATCAATGATTTTTTCACTAAGCATGGAACATCTCCCGCGCCGCAGTCGTTTTAGGCGATTCAAACACCGATGCGACGCTTCCCGTTTCTACAATAAGCCCCGCATCCATTACAGCGACTTCATGGCATATCTCGCGTATAACTTCCATCTGGTGCGTTATCAGTACCACGGTGATTTTCAACCGCTGTTGTAAATCGCGGATCAATGCGAGAATCGAACGGGTGGTTTGTGGATCAAGGGAACTGGTCGCCTCATCGCAGAACAGCACTTCGGGATTTGCCGCAAGGGCGCGGGCAATAGCCACCCGCTGCTTCTGCCCGCCGGAAAGTTCCCGCAAACGCGCCTTCCGCTTGTCGGCAATATCAACCAGTTCCAGAAGTTCATCAAGGCGCTTGTCTATTTCTTTCCGCGTAAGGCCTGCAATTTCCAAAGGGTAGGCTATATTTCCTGATGCGTTACGCGATCCCAGGAGGTTAAAATTCTGAAATATCATTCCCATTTTTCTGCGCCGTTCAAGCAAAGACAAGCCGCGCAAAGTATCCACCCGCTCGTCATTGTAGTACACTTCGCCGGTATCCGGCGTTTCCAGCAGGCTCATAACCCTCAGCAGGCTTGATTTCCCCGCGCCGCTCCTGCCGATGATTCCGAAAATGCATCCGGAAGGAATGGCAAGATCGACCTGCTTTACCGCGGTAACCGTGCCGTAACTTTTGGAAATTTCTTTCAGGACGATCATTTATTCTCCGTCATTCCACCGCAACCCTGTTCTTTCCGGCTTTTTTGGCCTCGTACATTTTTTCGTCTGCCCGCTTGACGAAATCTTCCAGGCTTTCATTGTTCTCGCCACGGTGGTACTGCACAACTCCGAGGCTGATTGTAATTTTTCCCGCTTCGCCGCAGGGATTGTTTTCCACCGCTTTACGGAGCCTTTCGGCAAGCTCGCTCCCCATGCCAATATTTATTCCCCCGAACAGGACCACAAATTCCTCTCCTCCCCAGCGGGCGAAAATATCGTCATCCCGGATTTTGGATGAAACGGTTTCTGTAATATTTAAAAGCACTTCGTCTCCGGTTTCATGTCCAAAGGTGTCATTTACCTTTTTAAAATCATCAATGTCAAAAAGCAACAGACAGAATGGATCGTGACGCATATTTTTTATCCAGAGGCTCAGAATATACTCAAAGCGGCGGCGGTTGTAAATGCCTGTAAGCCAGTCTGTAATTGACATGAATTCCAGAAGCTTCTCTGCGACGAAGTGCTTGCGTTCGGAATTCTCCTTGCCGTAAATAAAAATGGCGCAGGATACGATGCATATACCGAGGTGTAACCCCTGTTGAAGAAGAGACGGCGAATCATCCTGACCAATAAATACAGAACAAAAAATGAGATAGAATGTTGCTATAAAAAGGCTCGCAAAAAGACTATTTTTCCAGCGGTTTGGAATCAGAAATACAGCCAGAATAAGAATCAACACTGACATAAAATGCGTAATGACAGGCGTATTGGTTTGCTGGTTGTAAGCAAATAGCACGCTTGCGTACAGGTTTAAGATGTAAATCACAAAAACCGCCAGCTCGGTTAATGTAATTAAGAGTAGCGTATGATCAAAGCGTTTAAAGGAAGTGGCAAGAAAAGATGCAGCAATCGTAATGATTATTGCGGCGCCGCGCAGTGCAAGCGAAATAAAAAGTTCATTCTTTGTTCCGTAATAGTAGTAGTCAGAAACAGCAAATGATGCGAACGAAAAACCCATTACAAGTATTAATATCCGGACTAAACCAAGACTTGTCGTTTTTACATATTCCATAAAGTCAGACTCTGCTTCCCGGTCCTTGAATTCGCAGAGTTTGCCAATAATAAACCGCTCATGACTGTATTTCATCGCTTAGCCATGTACTTTCTTTATTGTTTCCTCATACATAAGTAAATATTCCCCGGCTGATTTTTCCCAGGAAAAATTTTTTTTCATGCCCCTTTGGCGCATGGCTTCTATCTGGGGTTTACGGTTATAATAGGCCCAGACAGCCCAGCCCACCGTGTTGTAAATTGCCTGTGGGGTAAGATCGTCAAACATAAAGCCCGTGCCGCTGCCGGTATCCTGATCGAAATTCTCAACCGTGTCCGCAAGTCCGCCGGTCTTTCGCACAATGGGAATGGTGCCGTAAGCAAGGGAATACATCTGATTAAGTCCGGATGGCTCGTAGCGGCTTGGCATGATGAAAAAGTCGCTCCCTGCTTCTATAAGATGGCTGAATTTTTCATCATACCCGATCTTTGCCCTAAAGTTGGAAAGCTTTCCCGCCAGGCTGCGAATTTCGTTTTCGCACCAGGCTTCGCCGGTACCAAGAACGACAAAGTGAAGATTCATGTCCCGGCAGATTGCGTAGGCGGAGCCATAGGTAGGCCCAAAAAGTTCGCCCACGCCCTTTTGAAAAGTTAACCGTGATATAAGGCCAATAACCGGTGTATCCGGTGAAGGCGGCAGGCCGAATTCCTGCTGCAATACCTCTTTTGCTTTTGCCTTGCCTTCCATGTTTTTAACGCTGTACGGAACCGGGATATTGGGATCCTTTTCCGGATTCCAAATCTTGCTGTCAATGCCGTTGAGTATGCCCCTGTAATCAGTTCCACGGCTGCGAAGCGTGCTGTCCAGCCTGAATCCGTAAGCCTGGGTTTTGGTTTCTTCCGCGTAGTTTTTGGAAACAGTGTTGACAACATCCGCCGAACAGATACCGGCTTTAAGGAGGTTCATCATGTTCCAGTCCTCAAAGCCGGCGCTATAAAAGGTATCCCAATTAAGGCCGGTGGCGTAAAAATTGCCCCTGTCGTAAATGCCCTGATAGCCAAGGTTATGAATGGTAAGGACAGAAACGGTTTTTGAAAAAACCCCTTGCCTTTCCCCGAATTTTAGAAACACCGGAACAAGCGCGCACGGCCAGTCATGGGAATGAAGAACGTCCGGATACCAGTCGATTTTTCTGCAAAGCTGAAAAACTGAGCGGCAGAAAAAGGTAAAGCGTCTGGGGTTATCCAGAAAATCAGGTTCGGACGGCACGCCGTAAATGCCGTCCCTGCCAAAGAAATTTTCATGGTCAACAAAATAAACCCGGATGGGATTTTTCTTGCTGCTTCCGCTCAGCGTTCCTTCGTAAACCTTGCACCATTCTTCGCCGCCGCCCATGGGAACGCCCATGGGGCCTTCGAGGGTTTTCAGCTTCAACTCGTCCTTGTTTATGGCGTAATACCTTGGGATGACAATGCGGATTTCGTGTCCTTTCTTTGCCAGAGCCAGCGAAAGAGCCGAAACCATGTCGGCAAGCCCGCCAGTTTTGGCAAAAGGCACGGCTTCGCTGGAGACCATTAGTATTTTCAACTTATGCTCCTAGAAAGATGTTACAAGGGGAATGCCGTTTTCCTTTATTATTTGAAGTCCCTTTTGATGATCCTCAAGCTTAAAAATAACAACCGCCTTTCCTTCCTTGCCTTCAAGGGACGCGTAAAGGTAATCGATGCTGATGTTTTTCTTTTGGAAAAGCTCCATCACTTTGGCTAGCCCTCCGGGCTTGTCTTCGATTTCCACCGCAATTACATCGGTTACTTTGGTTGTAAAGCCGGCATCGTTAAGGGCCTTTATTGCCTCATGCTCTTTGTCCACAATAAGCCGCAGAATGCCGAAATCGGCGGTGTCGGCAATGCTTAAAGCCCGGATATTGATTTGCGCCTGGGCAAGAGCTTTTGTTACTTCTCCCAGCCGTCCTGCTTTGTTTTCCAAAAAAACGAAAATCTGCTTAATGTCCATGATACTCCCAATTATAACCTATATTTTGCGGTTATCAATGACTCTTTTTGCCTTGCCTATTGACCTTTCAATAGTCTTTGGTTCCACCAGTTTTACCTTAACGCCAATCTGGAGCTTTGATTTCATTGCAGCCTGAATTTTGGCCCTGAGCGCTTCGAGCTTTTTGGTTTCATCGCTGAAGAATTCTTCCTTTACCTCGACCAACAGCTCTACTTCGTCCAGGTGGGATTCTCCCCGGCTCAACACGATTAGGTATGCCGGCTCGGTTCCCTCGATCCCGAAAAGGGCGTGCTCTATCTGGCTGGGGAACACGTTGACTCCCCGGATAATGAGCATGTCGTCGGTACGGCCCAGGAGGCGGTGCATTAAGGCGGTAGTTCTTCCGCAGCTGCACTTTTTTTCCAAAAAGCAGGTGATGTCCCTGGTTCTGTATCGGAGCAGGGGCGTCCCCTCTTTGGTGAGGGTGGTAAAGACCAGCTCTCCCTCTTTTCCCGGAGGCAGCACACGGCCGGTTTCGGGATCGATTATTTCAGGGTAAAAAAGATCCTCGTTGATGTGGAGGCCGTCCTGGGCTTCGCACTCGAAGGCGACTCCGGGGCCTATGATTTCGGTGAGGCCGTAAATGTCGTAGGCTTTCATGTCGTAGCGGCTCTCGATTTCCTTGCGCATGTTTTCGCTCCAGGGCTCCGCACCAAAGCAACCCTTGGCGATGGGGAGCTTACGGAGGTCGATGCCTGCCGCCGAGGCTTCTTCGGCCATGTATAGGGCGTAGGATGGCGTACAGGTAAGCATTGTGGAATGAAAGTCCTGCATGACCATTAACTGCCGCTCGGTATTGCCCGAAGACATAGGCAATACCTCGGCCCCAATGGTCATTGCGCCGTAATGCGCGCCCGGGCCGCCTGTAAAGAGGCCGTAGCCGTAACAGTTTTGCACTATGTCATCTCTGGTACATCCCCCGCCCGCCAGGGTTCTGGCCATGGCTTCCCGCCAGATGTCGATGTCCTTCATGGTGTATTCGTCCACCACCGGCTTTCCTGTAGTGCCGGAACTTATGTGTACTTCCACGATTCGGTCAGGCGGGCAGGCCCGCAGGCCATGGGGATAGTTAAGCCTGAGATCGTCTTTTGTTGTGAATGGGAGTTTTTCTATGTCTTTAAGGCTGCGTACATCGGCGGGTTTAAGGCCCGCCTCGTCCATCTTCTTCCGGTAGAACTCCACTTTTGTGTAGAGGGTTTCCACCAGGTTCTTGAGGTTAGCAAGCTGAAGCTTTTTCCTTGCTTCTTCGTCCATGCATTCTGCGATAGGGTTGTAAATCATAGGGGTATAATAGCCTTTTATTGGATGTTAAACAACCATCCAGGTAAACCGGTAAAAATGAACGATAAGATAGTTATGTTTTGTTCAAATAGCGGAGTAGTAGTACGTAAAGTCTAATTCTTTAGGTTTCTCCTCTAATACTTCTTAATATTTTTTACCACGAACCATCACGAACACCAATAATATATGTGGTAAAAGTTCGTGTTGGTTAGGGTGGTTTGTGGTAAAATTTTTAAAGATATTATTATTTGGGGATAAGCTCTAAATATAAAAGAAAAATTAGTTGAACAGATGACAAAATCGGTTGGCTCATTATACCCTTCACTTCCTCCGATGTTTTCTTCGCTGTGAGGGATGCCAATCCCAGTCATGCTTTATACGTTCTTCTTGTGTCCTGAATAAAGACAATTCTTCGCTGTCCGCCAGCCGCCGTATTGAAGGCGGGATTGTTTTTACATTGCAATTGACGATTTCGAGTAGTTCAAGCGCCGGAAGATCGCCCAAAGAAGCGGGCAGGCTTGATACTTCCGTGTTGTTCAGTATTAAGTACTTCAGAGACACAAGCTTTGACGCCGTGTCAGGGAGATTGGCAAGGGGGCATTTCCTTTCGATAACATTTTCGTCCTTGTCCAATTTATTAGGCTGGTAGTCGATGAAATCCCAGAACGAAGGATTGGAATAATTGTAAACGCCCAGAAATTCCAGGTTAGTTAAATTCCCTATCGACGCGGGGAGGCTTGCTATATCTGTGTATTGCAGCCTCAGCACACGAAGCGAGCTGATTTTCCCTATGCTTTCAGGCAGGGCGGTAAGTTTGCTGCCCTGGATGTACAGGGTTTCAAGCCTTGCCAGATTGCCGATTGAATTCGGCAGTGTTTTAATTTTAGTCCGGTACATGTGTAAATCCTTCAGGGATGAAAGATTCCCGATTGATTCCGGCAGGGCTGAAAGGGATCGGACGTTAATGTCCAGAGTTTCCAGGTTTTCCAGATTGCCGATTGAATCGGGAAAGGTTGTAAGATCTTCGCCCTTTATATTAAGAGTAGTCAGGCTCTTTAGGCTTCCGAAATCTTCCGGCAGGGCGGCCAGCCTGGGACAGTCAATAAAAAATTCCTTAAGCGACGGAAGGCTGCATAACGAACCAGGCAGGCTGGTTATCGTGTCGGTAGTCAGGTAAAGCGTTGTAAGGGAGCTTAATCCGCCCAGCCAGTCAGGAATCGGCTGTATAGCGACGCTAATAGTCAATTCCTTCAGGTTTGAAAGCCGCCCAATTGACGGAGGCAAGGCAAGCGGGGCAGGTTCTTCATCATCATGGCTGAACATCCCTTTGCCTATTTGCAGTATCTCAAGACTGCGAAGATTCCCGAATGAATCAGGCAATGATTCAAGTTTTGTGCCTTCAATGTAAAGGCTTTTTAACGAGCTTAGATTTCCGAAGTTCTCAGGCAGCGTTGCCAGCTGGCCGCAGTTATCAATAGAAAGGAATTCAAGGGAGCTTAGATTGCCGAAAGATTCGGGCAGGGCGTTGAAATTATAGGAGGACTGAGCCGCCGGACCGCCGTAAGCCCCTCCGTCTTTATAGTGATATTTCAACGCAATATAAAAGCGCAGAGTGAGTTCTTTCAAAGATCGAAGATTGCCGAAAGACTCTGGCAGCGCGGCGAGATTGCCGGTTATGCATATTTCCTCAAGGCCTGAGATGCTGCCAAAAGATTCGGGTAAACGTATGGTATCGTCTTCTTGCTTATTTTGGGAATCGTCCGCCAGGGCCGTGGTTGAAAGATGCATTTTGTTTTTTGAAGGAGGTTCCTCAAATGCTTCATGTCCTTGCTCCAAATGAAAGACCTTTAAAGACTTCAAGCCGCCTAAAGTGTCGGGGAAATACAAGGTTTTGCTGTTACTAAAATCAATCTCCTGTAGCGAAGCGAGATTGCCAAAAGATTCAGGCAGACGGGAGAGGTTTCCGCCATAAGTGCTGAAGTATTTTAGGTTTTGCAGATTGCCGAACGATTCCGGAAGCGCTTCAATTTCCGTATGGGTAATCTCAAATTTTTCCAGCGCGGATAAATTTCCGAATGATTCGGGCAAACGGCGGATTATACCACCACTAATTGATAATTCATAAAGAGACGAAAGGTTGCCGAAAGATTCAGGCAGAAAATTGATGCAGTCGTAAATTTCCAGCTGTTCAAGGGATTGAAGATTTCCGAATGAATACGGCAAGGTCTCCATGCAAAGAGAAGAAAGCCGCAGTTCCTTTAGAGATTTTAAATTTCCAAAAGAATCAGGCAGTCTTTTAATCTTAAAACCCTTCTCTTCGCCGTTTCCGGAAAGTTTCAGTTTTTCAAGGGAAGCGAGATCACCGAAAGTTTCAGGAAGTTCCTTTAAGTTTCCGTCAATGGTTAATTCCTTAAGCGACGAAAGCTTGCATATTGATTCTGGCAAGGTTTCTATTCTGTTACAGCTTATGTCCAGATTTTTTAGATTGTTTAAATTTCCTATGCTTTCAGGAATCTTTTTTGCCCTTTGCCCTACGTACAGATATTCGAGGTTTGAAAGCTCTCCAATCCACCTGGGAACGGCGCTTGATAGAGATAATTTTTTTAGCTTTTTATATTCACGGACACATTTGGAAACTTTGCCAATACTTGTTGCGGATATGTTAAGGGTTTCCAGATTGCAAAGCCGATTAAGACTGCGGGGGAGCGATTTCAGTTGTATATTTTCCGAAAGATCAAGTTCCCTAAGGCTAGTCATTGAGCCAAGCCACCCCGGAACTTTGGTTAACTCATTGTTGCCCAGCTTCAGGCTTTCAAGCCGTAACGCGCTTAAGAAATCAGGAAGCGATTTAAGTTTCGTATGGCCCAAATCAAGGCGGACAAGGCGGGGAAGCCCGGTTAAAAAAGCGGGCAGGCGGTCAAATTCGTTTATCTGCTCATCCAGAGAACATACACTACCACTACGGGTTACAGTTTCCCATTCGCCTGAATGGCCTAAATCAAGAGCGCGTAGGTTTTTAAAATTTCCGACAAACTCCGGTATGGTATAAAGCTCATTGGCGCTGATGTCCAGTTCTTCCAGCAGCGTAAAACCGCCCAACCATTCAGGCAATGCAGACAAACAATTCGCGCCAAGATAGAAGGTTCGCAAATTTACAAGGTTCTTCATTGACTCTGGCAGCGATGCAAGCCCGCAGTGGCGCAGATTGAGAAATTTCAGCGCGGTAAAATCCCCAATCCAATCCGGCAGGGAATCCAGTTGATTGTAGCTCAGGTTGAGCTCGGCAAGGTTTTCAAAGCCTTCAAGCTCGGCGGGAAGTTCCGCCATATCCAGATTGGAAAGGTCAAGAACCTCCCCTCCCGAACAGCGGCAGTTCTCTATCCGCCTTGCGATTTCTTTTCTGTTTGGCACACGATCAAATATGCTCATCATGATACCTCTTGATGCAAATATAGCATACCTGGTCTATCATAGAACGCTGGATCAATTTATTTACCGGTTTGCTTGATATTGGCGCAAGGTAAATGTTATCCTTCCTGTACATGGATAAGCTTATCATCAAGGGTGCCAGGGAGCACAATTTAAAGAACATCGATTTGGAACTGCCAAGAGACAAACTTATTGTCATTTCGGGACTTTCCGGGTCGGGAAAGAGCTCTCTGGCTTTCGATACCATTTTTGCCGAGGGCCAGCGGCGCTATGTGGAGAGTCTTTCTGCATACGCGAGGCAGTTTTTGGGGCGCATGGACAAGCCCGACCTGGATTACATTGAGGGGCTTTCTCCGGCCATTTCCATAGAGCAGAAGACAACCCACCGCAACCCGCGTTCTATTGTTGGAACCGTTACGGAAATCTACGATTACTACCGCCTGCTTTTCGCGAGGATAGGCGTTCCCCATTGCCCGGTTTGCGGCAAGGAAATTCGGGAACAGCCCATCGATCAAATTATAGAAACCATTTTGCAGATGAAGGAAGGAAGCAAGATTCAGCTTCTTGCGCCGGTAATCCGCGGCAAAAAGGGAGAACACCAGAAGATCCTTGAGGACGCGAAGAAAGCCGGATTCGCGCGTGCCAGGATAGACGGGGTTCCTGTGAACCTGGACGAGAAGATAAGCCTTGATAAGCAAAAAAAGCACACCATTGAGATCGTGGTGGATCGCCTGGTTATGGGAGCAGGCATAAGGCAGCGCCTGGCCGAGTCATGCGAAGCGGCTTTGCAAGCAGCTGACGGCGTGATGCTTGTTTTATGCCAGGGCCCTAAGGGCTCTGAGGGGCCTGAGGGCCCGGTTACCGAGCATTTTTTCAGCCAGAAGAACGCCTGCCCTGACTGCGGCGTTTCCATACCGGAACTACAGCCCAGGCTCTTTTCGTTTAACAATCCCTTTGGCGCTTGTCCCGCCTGTACGGGCCTTGGAATCAAAATGGAATTCGATCCTTCCCTTATCATTCCAAATACCTCCCTTTCGTTTAACGAAGGAGGGGTGGTGCCTTACAATCCCGATTCCGCCTGGTACCGGAGCCGCTTTGAAAGCATAGCGCGGCATTTTAAGTTTAGCCTGGATACGCCTCTAAAAGATATTCCCAAAAAGGCCTTCAACGCCATGATCTACGGCAGTGACGAGGACCTGGAAGTCCACTATAAAAACCGCGAGGGTACTTCCCACTTTGATTACAACACTAAATTTCCAGGCGTGCTTGAAGACCTTAAAAGGCGGTACATGGAAACCAGCTCGCCGGGGATCAAGGACTGGCTTGAAAAGTTTATGAGCCAGAAGCCCTGCGAGGAATGCGGGGGAAAGAGGCTGAAGGCTGAAGTTCTGGCGGTAACTGTCGGAGGCAGGAACATCTGGGATTTGACGGGGCTTTCGGTAACGGACACGCTGAAATTTTTTGACACATTGAAGATAAACAAAACCGAAAAAACAATCGCCCGCCAAATTTTAAAAGAGATAAACGCCAGACTTGGCTTTATGAAAAATGTCGGCCTGGATTATCTTACCCTGGAGCGAAAGGCTGCCACGCTTTCCGGTGGGGAAGCACAGCGCATAAGGCTGGCCACGCAGATAGGCTCCAGCCTTGTGGGCGTTCTTTACATTCTCGACGAGCCTTCAATCGGCCTTCACCAGCGTGACAACCAGCGGCTTATCGATACCCTGCTTCACCTGCGGGACATAGGGAACACCCTTATCGTTGTGGAGCATGACGAGCAGACCCTGCGCACGGCGGATCATATCGTTGACCTTGGCCCGGGAGCGGGAGTCCACGGAGGAAGGGTAGTAGCCCAGGGCAAGCCTTCCGAGGTGATGAAAGTGGAAGAAAGCCTTACGGGCCAATTTCTTTCGGGCGCGCTTACAATGGAAATTCCAAAAAAACGAAGGGAAGGGAACAGCTTGAGCTTACGCCTAACGGGGGTATCGGAGCATAACCTAAAAAATATCGATGTAGAAATTCCCCTGGGTGTTTTTACCTGCATCACCGGGGTTTCAGGCTCTGGCAAATCCACTTTGCTTTCGGACGTGCTGTTTCCAGCCCTTTACAATAGAATGCTGGGTTCTAACTATTTGGAAGGGCAGTACAAAAAGCTGGAAGGGGATGAGCATATCGACAAGGTAATTGACATTGATCAAAGCCCCATTGGTCGTACCCCTCGCTCAAATCCGATAACCTACGTCGGAGGTTTTACGGCCATTAGGGAGCTTTTTGCGAATCTTCCCGATTCCAGGATGCGCGGCTACAAGCCGGGACGTTTTTCCTTCAATGTCCGAGGGGGCAGATGCGAAAACTGCGAAGGCGACGGAACAATTAAAATTGAGATGAATTTCCTGCCTGATGTGTACATAACCTGCGACGTTTGCCACGGCAAGCGTTTTAACAGGGAGACTCTGGACATACACTACAAGGGCAAAAGCATCGCCGACGTTTTGGACATGACCATAGAAGAGGCGGCTGAATTTTTTGCGCCCATTCCCCAGATTGCCCGCAAAATGGATACCCTGCTTTCGGTGGGCCTGGGTTACGTGAAACTTGGCCAGTCCGCCCTTACCCTTTCCGGTGGCGAGGCTCAGCGGGTAAAGCTCGCCCTGGAACTTTCCAAGCGCTCCACGGGCAAGACCTTTTACATCCTTGACGAGCCCACCACCGGCCTCCACTTCGCCGACGTGAAACAGCTTATGGAAGTGATCCAGCGCCTTGTGGATCAGGGCAATACGGTGGCAATGATCGAGCATAACCTGGATGTGCTTTTACAGGCGGATCATATAATAGATCTGGGGCCTGAAGGAGGCGACAGGGGTGGGCAAGTGATAATCACCGGAACGCCTGAACAGGTGTCCGAATATTCCGGCTCTTATACAGGCAATTACATCAAGGAACATTTACTCAGGCACGGCGGAAAGTCCGCGAATGCTGGCGCGTTTAAGCAAGGGGCGCGGCAAAAACCAAAGTGAGAAAAAATCTCTTCCTTTTATTTTTACTTCTCCTTTTTCCGGTTTTTATAGTTTGGCCCCAAAGTGCCGGTGCAACAGCCGCCGGAACGCAAGAACAAGCTGCGAAGAATGATAAAGACCAGGAAGAGGGCGCTAAAGCTGAAGAAGAAAAAGTTTCCTACATCGAGATGGATATAAGAACCTCCACTCTTTTGGAACTTGCCGCGTGGTGCAGGGAATTGGGACTAAGCGATGGAGGATCACGGGAACAGCTTGCCTCAAGGCTCCGCACCCATTACAATTTGCGCCCACAGAGAAGGGCTTATCAGCCTGGGCAGCAGATCATTACCATTGAGTCCGCAAAGACCACAGAGTACTTCACTCTTGAAGTGGTGGACGAAGAGTATGCAAGGCTTAAAGGGGATGTAATAGTAAGCCTTAAAGACGGAGCCACGGTTCACCGGATTAAAGCCTGGGAGATATTGTACAACCGTACCCGTAACGTAATGACGGCCACAGGAAATGTAGAGTACACCAAAGAGGAAGGTAGTACTGTTGAAACTTTCAGGGGTGAGTCCATTACGGTTAATCTGGATAACTGGTCGAGTATTTTTATGGATGGCTCATCGCAAAAATCTACAACAGGCAGATCAGCCACATTCAGATTTTCGGGAACGGTTATTTCCAGAAACAGCGAGGGCGCTACAATTCTTTCCGGGGCAGATATAACCAATCCGGCAAACGCAGAAGCCCATTGGTCTTTGTACGCCTCAAAGCTCTGGCTTCTTCCCGGAAATGATTGGGCAATTCTTAACGCCGTTCTTAAAGTCGGCAATATTCCCCTGCTGTATCTTCCTTTTTTCTTTTACCCTGCGGATGAAATTGTTTTTCATCCGGTGCTTGGCTACCGTTCCAGGGAAGGGACATTTCTGCAAACCACAACGTATATACTCGGCAGGCCAAAGTCTTCGGGGATGTCAGAAAATTCCATTACCAGGATTTTCGGGGGCGACTCCGACAGTGGGGATAAGGTAAGGGAAGGAGTATTCCTTAGAACATCAAATGAAAAAACTTCGTTTTCCAGCGATACGCAGTTTTCGGTTCTTTTTGACGCCTATGTGAATCTTGGCGCTTATCTGGGAACGGAACTTGCCCTGCCTGCAAAAGGATTGTTTGGGAGTACCACGCTTTCTGCAGGTCTTGGCTTGACCAGAGATATTTTTATTAGCGGTGCGAATTATACTCCGTTTAGTAACCGTGACGGGGAGAGCAGTTGGAATTCGTCAAGATTTTTTTCTATGGAAATACCTTTTAGATACAGGTTTAATTTAAACACTTCCTTTAAAATTAAAAATGGTTCGTTTTCCTTGGGGATTCCCTACTATTCGGATCCTTATGTGAATCGTGATTTTATGCGACGAACTGAAGTTCTGGACTGGCTTGCCATGCTCAGAGAAGGGGTATCTACCGAAGCTACAAGTGACACTAGTATAAGTTCTTATGAGTGGAAGCTAAGCGGCTCTTTTAATCCTTCGATTTCCAGCTTTGCGCCATTTATCAGTTCCTTTTCGATATCAAACCTGAGCAGCAATCTGTTTTTCAGCCAGAGATTTTCCGGAAAATATTCCGGTCCCTCCTCGCCGCCCAATCCTGGAAGAGCTTTTTTCTTTCCCAGTCGTTTTACTATTTTTTCAATAAGCGCTGCGGTCACCGGTACTCCGCTGCAAGCAGGGAATACCCCTCAGGGCCGGACTGTGAGTAAAACCGAACCGCCGCCCGGAGACGCGCTTCTTCCGGATCTTCCCATTTCTCCCTGGGGAAGCACTAAACAGGAAGAAGATGATGAAACCAATGCGTATACAAAGGCTGTTTCGGGCATCTATGATTTTTCACCTCCGGTATTAAGCCAGAGTTTCAGTCTTCCTGCCGCAGGGGGCGCACAGCTTTCCGTGGATTATAGACTGACGCCTACCACGGCAACGGAATTGCAGTTCCGATCGAGTAACTGGGGAGAGAGCGAAGATATAAATTGGGGAGAAGTGTCTTCGATTTTTTCCAGCTTCCGTGGCGATGGAAGCCTTGGTTTTACTGTTAATCATACCGGAGGAGGCGCTTATGCTTTTTCGTTACAGTTTTCGGGTACCAGTTCCTGGCAGGATTATATGTATCTTAATGGACAGGCTGAAGAATTCTCAACCCCAAAAGCGATCAAGGATGCAAAGGACAGAGCCTATAAGGAAACGTATTTTGCTTCCTCCTGGGGTTTTTCAACATCGTTCCGGCCGTTTTTCCAGAATCCTGTTTGGAGCGGCAGCAGTTTACAATACGGTTTAGGAGGGTTATTGGCAAAAACCAGCGTTGATACTAGCGGAAACAGCCCGGTGTGGGACTGGGTTCTTGCGGATTGGAATAAGACCGACATTAGCTCTCACCAGATAACTGCCAATCTAGCGGCCACGATAAGGGATTACACACAGGGTTTATCCTTTTCAGCGGCGCTTCCTCCGCGAGATTCGGTTTTTTCTGCAAGCGCTGTTTTCAGGGCCTGGATCACAGAAACCTCGGTGAGGAACAGTGTTTCATTTCCCCTGGATGAAGATAAGAGAAAAATCGAACCGGTCTATTTTACTGAAACGTTGAGGTTCACCCAGGGCAGCTTCCAGCAGTATGTGGTTTTTGATCCCGGGGTAAATGAATATACGACCCTTACGTCCAGCCTTTCTCTTTCCTTGGGCCTTTCTACTTCGTTTTCGGCTATTTACGCCCAGCCCTACAAATATAATTACAATGGAAGTGTGGATAACAGTAGGCCCAATGGGTGGATACAAATGCGTGATAAGTCGCTTGTTCCATATGAATTCAAGTTGGCTTATGCTAAAACTTTTACGCAAAACAGTCTGTGGAAAAACCGTCTTTCATTTTCTCTTTCCCTTAATACATCACTGGCTTTTGATCTTCAAAGGTATACGAATTCCAAATTTAGTTTTGGCCTGGGGGTAAGAACCAGGATTACTAATTTTCTTGATTTGAATCTTTCAACCAGTTCTGAAAACGCGGTAGTATTCAAATATTTCCAGGGTCTGCCGTTTTTTGATCTTCCAACTCAGCTCTATCCGGGGCAAGAAACCAATCTCTTTGTGGATCTTCTCAATTCGTTCCGTTTTGATAATGACAATCTGCGCAGGCAATCGGGGTTCAAAATGAAAACATTGAGAATATCCCTTGTTCATTATCTGGGCGATTGGAATGCCAGTTTGTCAGTGGCCCTGAGCCCGTACCTGCCGCCGGGCTCCAGAAACTACCAATTCAGCAATGAGATTTCTTTCCTGATTCAGTGGGTGCCCATTGGAGAAATCAAAACCCAGATAGACTATTCTAAAGATAAACTTACAATAAAGTAGCTATCTGACCAGGATTAACTCAACGCACCTGTGGGTTTGCCAGTCGCTTGTTGCGTATATTGGCGATTTATCGGCGCCGTACGCTTCGGAACTAAACCGGTTTGCCGAAATCCCGTATTGCGAGGTAAGGTAATCCCTGCTGAACCTTGCCCGGCTTGAGCTTACGGCGTATCTGCCTTCAGCAGTACCGAAATCAGCGGCATAAGCCCTTATTAACAGTTTCAGGCCGGAATCTGCCGCCAGCTGCCTTCCAACCGAGTCAAGAATCGGTCTGTATGTTTCAATAAGAACATTATTGTCAGGCTCGAAATATATCGAATTAAGAATCCCCTGTCTTCCGTCTTCAAGGGTTATGCTTCTATTTTGGCCTTGTGGTACGCCCGGGATAGCTCCGCCTGTTCCTGCTGTAGCGCTCTGGCTTGGTGTTGCTACAGCGCCTGCACCAGCGGTCGGTCCAGCCCCTGAACTAACGGCAGCTGCTCCTGTTCCTGCACTGGGGGTTGTCGCGGGAGCCCCTGAACCAATGGTACCGGTTCCTGCACCGGTAGTGGTTCCGGTCCCTGTACCAATTGCCGTGCCTGCGGTCCCTGAGCCAACGACAGCGCTGGCTGCGCCTGGAGTCTGGCTTGTTGTTGCCCCAGTACCTGCCGCGGCGGTTCCTGAGCCAACGGTCGCTCCCTGTCCGGTTGCGGGAGCGCCTGTACCTACTGCGGCAACTTGGGCACTTTGACCGGTATCCTTAGAGCCGCCGGTAATTGTTCCTGCCGATTCTTTATTTTTTGCGGTGCCTGAAGAACTTGACCATGTAAATTTTCCGCGGGGGTAACGTAAGCCCGCCTCTACAACCGGGAGCGTGGCGAATTCCGGCGCAAATGGGAAAGCATCAATTCCGCCTGCGACAAACAGGCCAAAGGGGAAACTTTTAGATCGAAGCTCGGCTTCAAGCCTTGCCCCTACCGTCAGTACAACATCATTCCAGTCGGAGCCCAATAATCCTAAACCGCCTATTTTCACCCTGGGGCCGACATAAAAAAAACTTGCCAAGGGATAAACATAAGCTACGTTAAAGCCAAACGGAAGAAAATCCACGCCGCCTTTACCCCCGAATCTGGAACCTGAGCTATATCCGGCTTCCAGTCCAAAAACAGTGTTCCCTGCCCCCGTGGGAAACTCATAGTTCCCGCTTACCATTGCCGCGAATAACTTTTTTATTTCAAAGTTATTAATTGGAAATATTGGACCATTTGGAAAAAGTCCGTTATTAACACCAGCCGAGAGAAAAAAGCTCCCTTTTGATTCTGACTGGGCCGTTGATTCTGATTGGGCATAGCCGCTAAACGACAGCATTAAACCAAAAACTAATGCTAAAAGATACTTTTTGCGCATATTCAGCTCCCCCGATTCTATTTTTAAAAGAATCTAGTAATTTTGTGTTTCTCTATAAGAATTATACTAGCAACTTCCTGGTTTAAACAAGGGCAATCGGGCTACTTATTCTCTGAAAAGTATCAATTCAACACACCTGTGAGTTTGCCAGTCTTCTGTCGCGTATTTTGGCGACCTGTCCGAACCGTATAGTTCAGAACTGAACCGGCTTGCCGAAATACCGTATTCCGTGACAAGGTAGTTCCTGCTGAATATAGCCCTGTCTGAACTTACAGCGTATTGGCTTTCTGAGGTACCGAAATCAGCGGTGTAAGCCCTTATTAGCAAATTCAGGCCAGGATCTGCCGCCAGTCTCCTTCCAACCGCGTTAAGAACCGATCTGTACAACTCAATAAGAACAGCGGTTTCGGGCTCAAAGTATATCGAATTAAGAACCCCGGGCCTTCCATCTTCAAGAGTTAAGTATATGTTTTGGGCCTGTGATGCGCCGGAAATACCCTGTATAGGCGGTAACTGAGGTTGTGTTACAACGGGAGCTGGTACAACAGGTGGAGGTACGACTACAACAGGAGGAGGTGCGACAGGCGGGGGGACGACAGGACTAGGTTCGACTGGCGAGGGGACAATAGTAGCGGGTTCCTCGGGAATGACTACGACTGGAGCAGGTTCAACAGGTGGGGGGACGATAGTAGCGGGTTCTTGGGGAGCGACTACGACTGGAGTAGGTTCAACAGGCGGGGGTTCCACAGGCTGTGGGACGATAGTAGCTGGTTCTTCTGGAATAACTACGACAGGAGCAGGTTCAACAGGCGGAGGTTCCACGGGAGTGACTGCAACAGGAGGCGGTACGACGAGCGGAGGGACGACAGGAGCGGGCTCGGGGGGAACGACTGCTACGGGAGGCGGTGCGACAGGCGGGGGGACGACAGGAGCGGGCTCGGGGGGAACGACTGCTACGGGAGGCGGTGCGACAGGCGGAGGGACGACAGGAGCGGGCTCGGGGGGAACGACTGCGGCTGTTACGCTTTGGCCGGATGAATTCTCCTTAGAGCCGCCGGTATTTGTTCCGGCAGGCTCTTTGTTCTTTGCGGCGTCGGTGGAACCTGACTTTTTCAGCTTTCCGCGTGGGAAGCGTAAGCCCGCTTCTACAACCGGGAGTGTTGCTAATTGAGGCGCAAATGGGAATATATCAATTCCGCCTGCGACAAACAGGCCAAGGGGAAAATCCGTAGATCGCAGCTCGGCTTCAAGTCTTGCCCCTGTCGAGAATACCACATTATTCCAATCGGGCCCTAACATGCCTAAACCGCCTATTCTCACTCTGGGACCGGCATAAAAGAAATTGGTTAAGGGGAAAACATAGGCCGCGTTTATCCCAAACGGGATAAAATCCACATTGCCTTTGCCCCCAAATTTGGAGCCTGAGCTATAGCCGGCTTCCATACCGAGAGCAATGTTCCCCGGCCCCATGGTAAACTCATAGTTTCCGCTTGCTATACCTGCGAATAACTTTTTTAGTTTAAGGTTGGATAATAAAGATAAAGGGCCATTTGAAAAAATCCCATTGTA
>Ga0268262_10000773_pt1 | contig 41580 bp, 37 predicted proteins | sample TergutNc150P3_FD_190354 | JGI IMG/M metagenome (GOLD analysis project Ga0268262, IMG submission 190354) | Nasutitermes corniger P3 segment gut microbial community from laboratory colony in Florida, USA - Nc150 P3 (SPAdes) (version 2) | ecosystem: Host-associated > Arthropoda: Insects >...
TAAACGCAATTTTCGGCGGAGCGATCCCCAAGAACTACATCCCCGGAGTAGAGAAGGGCATTGTAGAAGGAATGGCGCACGGCACTATGGCAAGCTATCCCGTAGTTGACGTGGAAGTAAAACTCACGGACGGCAAGTACCATCCCGTAGACTCCAACGAGTTGTCATTTAAACTTGCGGCGCGTAACGCTTTCCGCGAAGCCATGAGACAGGCAAACCCCACCCTGCTTGAACCAATTATGAATCTGACAGTCTTTATCGAAGAAAAATATCTGGGCGACGTAATGAGCGACCTTTCAGGAAAACGCGGCAAAATCCTTGGTCAGGATTCCGCAGGCGGCATCGCGGAAGTACGCGCCGAAGTCCCCATGGCGGAACTTTTACGTTACTCGATTGATCTTCGCTCAATTACTTCGGGAACCGGCTCTTTTAACGTGGACTTCAGTCATTATTCGCCGATCTCAGGCCGCATCGCCGATGAAGTTGTGAAGGCGAGGGAGTCGTTTAAGATTCAGGAAGCGGACGAATAGAGCGGAAGAATTTTTATCACGAACTTTTACTCCAAAAATTCACGCCACATTGCGTTTATCTATTTGGATAACTTAACCGACACAATTTCGCCTTTGCCCAGCGTAATATATGCTTTTGTCCTGTTTTGGTTGAGTTGTACATCGTAGGGCTGGAAAGCCTGATCGGGCAGAGCGCCGTTAGAGCGGACTGCCGTTACGCTGTTCGCGGTAAAACCGAGGGGCAAAGCTACTTCGATTACTCCAGGATCATAGCCGCCTAAACCGCCGGTATTAGTGGGAGCCCACATAACCAGGCTGATTTCCCTGCCGTTCTCGGAAATAAACGCGGTAACACGCACGGCGACATTGGTAATAGTGAGTTCACTGTTATTAAGAATAGAACCGCCCATCCCCGTATGAGGTATGCGGGTTCCGTCTCTGGTGACATTGGTTTTGCCGGTGTCCAGATTGATTTGAATCCGGGTCATGCCGATAGTGAACCGCGCATAGTGGGACAAAGCCCAGCCGCGGGGCAGGATCGCGCCTTCCGTAGTGCCGTACTGACCATCTCCGATCATGCTGTAGAAGCGCTTGCTGGTAAACCAGATAAAGGCGTTTTCATTATTCAGGCGTATAGCCATGTCGATGTCGTTGAGGAAGAGCCACATGTAGTTCCATGATGAATCACTATATACTGGTTCCATGCCGCCGCTGTTAATGCTATGCTCGGTCATCCAAACTTCCATTCTGCCTTTGTTTATGTCGTTTGCACTGCCTTTTTGTAAAAGGTCAGGATAATTATTCCACAGGCTTTCGGTACGTTTGCCATAATAATGGCGACCAAGCAGGTCTATTGCGGCTTTTGAGGCTGGATTTTGCAACGCTGCATTGTTGATGTACGGGGTATCAGACGATTCTCCATTCATGGTCATCACGGTGGGAATTTCCTTACCGCCGCCCCAGCCGCGTACACCGTCGGTAAAATGCCCTTGCTGAATGAAGAAGTCCCTCATTTGTTCCGGCTCCCATCTACAGCCTTCATAGGTGGCTGCAAAATTAGGTTCGTTTTGTATGGATATGGCGTAAATCGGAGCTCCGTTGTCGTACATATTCCGGGCAAAGTCCCGCAGGTATTGGGCATACTGCGGATAATACTCCGATAACATATAGCCGATTTGATAGACGGGTGTAATGGAGTTGCTTTCAATATAATCCTGACCGTTAATTGAGTTATTGCTCTTCCAGTCCTTGGGCGGAGTCCAAGGGGTTGCCATCACATAGCCGCCGTATTTATTAACTATTTTGACATTTTCGTAATAGTCGGGCTGGTATGTGGCGACCAGTTCGGCTATAGATTGCGCGGGATCGACATTATTCGGCGGTATCCTAATCCGCAGTATATTGTAACCCAGCTTGTCGGGGTTATACATTAATTCAATATCATCCTGCGTGGTTGGGGAGTACCACGTGGTATCCGTGCCGCCATAGCCCCGGATATACTGGAACCGGTTGGCGGGCAGGTTGGGGTCGGGAATTGTCATATACACATTAGCAGTCTGTTCATCGCCTCCGGACGGGTTGTCCGGATTGGCGGCGGGGTTTTCGCATCCTGTCAGTGTCAGAGTACTCAATACAATTGCCAGTGTAATGGCGGCAACCAAGAGAGGAACTGCGATTTGATTCTTGATTAGGTTTTTCATAAAAGACTCCTTTACAAAGGTTATCTATAATTACCATTATATCATACTTCATTTCTAAATACCACAAAAAAAAGGCTTATATATGTTTGCCAAAATGTTAAAAAGCCCGCAGGCAGCGGCGGCGACTATGGGGTGATATTATCGCCCTTTTACATCGGTATACTTTAAACGCGGTTGAACACATTTATACGCTGGCCTGATAATTCTGCCGCCTGCAATAATTTCTTCCAAGCGGTGGGCGCACCAGCCCGCTATGCGGCTTATGGCGAAAATGGGAGTGTTTAAGTCCTGGGGAATGCCAAGCATTTTATATACAAAGCCTGAATAAAAATCCACATTACTGCAAATGTCCTTATCCGAGCCTTTAACTTTTTTAAACACTATGGGAGCAAGCTTTTCTATCAGGCAATAAAGATTAAATTCTTTTATCATTCCTTTTTCTTCCGCCAGAGCTTTTGCCTTATCGCGTAACAAAATCGCGCGTGGGTCTGATAATGTATAAACCGCGTGTCCTTGACCGTAGATTTTTTTTGTTCTGTCATAAGCCTGTCCTTTAAGAATTTTTTCAAGGTAGGCGGACACTTCTTCTTCATTTTCCCAGTTTTTGACGTTCTTCATGATTTCATCCATCATGCCGATTACCTTCGCGTTTGCCCCGCCGTGTTTAAATCCCTTTAGCGAACCGATACCGGCGGCAATCGCTGAGTAGGTATCTGTCTCCGAAGACGACACGACATGTACCGTAAATGTGGAGTTGTTTCCGCCGCCGTGTTCCGCGTGAAGCACAAAGGCAAGGTCCAATAACATCGCTTCATATGGAGTGTATTTTTTGTCCGGTCTTATAAGGGAAAGAAAAGTTTCCGCGCTTGATAATGACGGATCGGAGGGGTGGATTATTAAGCTTTCGCGGTCAAAATGGTGTTTCTTTGACATATAGGAATATGCGGCAATCGCCGGGAAACGCGCGATTAATTCTATGCACTGGCGCAGTACGTTTTCAGGAGATTGATTTTCCGGGTCTTCATCATAGGGGTATAGGGCAAGTATCGAAGAAGCCAGCTTGTTCATTATGTCACGCGACGGGACTTTCATTATTACGTCTTCAACAAAGTTTTTCGGCAATATGCGGGTTTCACCTAACAATTTGTTAAAATTTTCAAGCTGCTTTTGGTTTGGCAGTTTGCCGAAAAGAAGAAGATATATTGTCTCTTCAAAACAAAAACGGTTCTGTTTTGCCGCTTCGTTGGCAATGTCTTCAATGTCAATTCCCCTGTAGTAGAGTTTGCCGGGAGTGGGGACTTTTTCTTCCTCATCTACAATATAACCGCGCACGTCTCCGACTCTTGTAAGTCCGACAAGCACGCCGGTTCCGTCATCGTTTCGCAAACCGCGTTTTACGCTGTATTTTATGAACAAATCAGCGTCAATATAATCGCTACCGGATATTTCTTTTAAGTGTTCTTTTAATTCGATCATAATTTACTCCTTGATTATGATAGAGACGCAGGCGATGGGATTCTAAAGCGCTTTAGACCTGCAAGAGCGCGTTATCATCTTCCTCTTTTTTCTACCGTTCCGTTTGAACAGGCAATAAATACGACAGGCGGCTTTCTGGTGAAAAAACCGTTCTCTACAACGCCCGGAATGTTATTTATTTCAGTTTCCATTAATGACGGGTCTATCGGAGAATTAAAGCGAATGTCCAGAATCAGGTTTCCGTGTTCTGTGATTACAGGCCCTGCTTTTCGCACCGCTTCCCTAATAATAACATTAGCGCCTAATTTTTCAAGCGCCTTTGCCGCCTGCGTTCTCGCTTCCGGAACAATTTCCACGGGAACGGGAAAACCGCTCCCTAGGCGCTCCGTCAGTTTTGATTCGTCCACGGTAATAGCGTACTGCGCTGAAGCATAGGCGGCTATTTTTTCAATTAAATGAGCGCCGCCCCCTCCTTTAATAAGGCGGTTTTGCGGGTCAACTTCGTCAGCGCCGTCAATTGTTAAATCCAGTCCTGATGAGAATTCGCACGAATTTAACGGAAAAAAAGGAATACGCAGTTTTTCACATTCAATTTCAGTTTGAAAACTTGTGGCAAACGCGCAAATGTCCCGTAACGCTCCCTGCGATAAAAGTTCGCCTACCCTGCGAACCGCGTGAATGGCGGTAGAACCCGTTCCAAGACCGAGTTTCATGCCGCTTTTTACCATTTCATCTACTGCGGCTTTACCCGCCGCTTCTTTCATTAACCTGACGCTATCCTGTCCCATCCGTTTGCCCCTAATGAATATATTTGTGATAAGTGTGTTTTTGGTATTTCTCTGTCAAAAAAGTTTGCGTATTGCAAACAAGCCTGACGTATTACCATATCGTAACCATTGAGCGTTTTGCATCCTGCCGCAGCGGCTCTTTTTAAAAAAGGAGTCTGAGCGGGAGTATAAATTAAATCCATGACCGATTCTTTTCCTGAAAATTCATAAGTTTCCAGAGGATCTCCTTCATCATAACCTTCCATGCCGACGGATGTGGTTTGGATTATTATGTCGTTGAATTTGGACATAAGATCTATTCCATGATTATCCAGTCCCCCCCAGCGGAAATTATACCGTGATGCGATATTTGAGGCTTTATGAACAGTACGGTTTAATATAAGGGCTTTGCCGCCCATTTTAAATATTTCCGCAGCTACGGCGCGCGATACGCCTCCGGCGCCTATTATTGTAATTTTCCGCCGTTTTAAATCTTTCCTGCCTAAGAAATTCAACAGTGACGCTGTAAAACCGGCGTAATCGGTATTATCGCCATACCATACGTCCCCTTTACGGTACATGGTATTACAGGCGCCTATTGATTGTACAATTGCCGATTTTTCATCAATATACGGAAGAACTGTTTCCTTGTAAGGCACTGTGATAGAAAGCCCCTGAATATTCAATCCTTTCGCCAGATCCAGAAAATCATTAATATCCGTTACAGGGAAAGGGGAATACACGCAATCCGCATTCTCAAGGTTAAAAATAGTGTTAAAAAACCAGGGGCTTATGCTGGCTTTTAACGGGTTGCCTATAACTCCGTATATTTTTGTATCTTTTGTTATTCTTTTAAAGTGGTACAACTCGGAAAGCTCGCGGACATCCATTTGCCCGGGAGCGCCGGGGATGACGTTTTCAGATAACGCGCTTGAGTAAGTTAAAAATGAACCGAATCTTTCGGCAAGTATTCTTGAGTAAATGCCGTAATGCCCCATACAAATAAGAATCTTGTCCTGTTTTATGAAGGTATTGGACGCCCGGAAAACATTTAATACGTCATGGGTGGATTTTACCGAAACCGCTACTTTTACTATTTCGTCTCCCGCGCGTTTCATTGATTTTATTTTTGTTGAAATATCGTCAATAATTCCATTTAAATCATGACAGGAACGAATAATTCTGGTTCCGAATGTACGCGCCGCTTCTTCAAGGCTGGGAGCGTTAAAGTCTTCTTCGATGTCAACATAAGCAAAGTTAAACCTGCTGTCCGCATTTGCGTATGCAAGCCCGTTTGCGAGCAGTTTTAATCTTGCGCCTTCGCCGCTTGAAAAATAGCCTCCGTCAACATCGCGCCTGACCGTCAGAATAACAGGAACTCCCGCCAGTTCCGGAAAACGGCGTATGTATAAACGCTCGTCGCCGTCCAGACAATCAACCCGTAACTCCGCTAAATCGGCATAATTGCGGTACTTATTCAATAAATCAACATTCTGCTTGATGGTCTTCCCTGTAAGGCATAAGCAATTTTTCGCCAAAAATTCCCCCTAAAAATCGGAACGGTAAATGTAAATTGCCGTAACCAGCCCCGTATTATTAAAATTAACCCTCATCATTAAAGGCCAACTTTTTCCGTTTATCGCAAGGAGCGCATGATCCTCCTTGTCTACCGCGCTGTTTCCCAAAGCCAGTAATACAGCCGCTTTTTTGTCGCCGTTTGAAATACCATGCGTAGAAGCCAATTTTACCTGCCAGATTCGATCCCTGTAAATATAAAAATCAGCGCCATTATATTGAAAAACAACGTCGTCCTGCCAGGGTTCGTTTCCCCTTTCAGAAACAACCGACCTTGGCGGACCGAATCGTTCCAGAAGATCGGCCATCATCATGCCGACTAAGGAAAGCTGTTCATTAACATCAAGACCGGCATAAATGGGCTGATTTTGCGCAAAAAGCGGAAAAATAAAAAAAAGTAATAATAGCGAAAATAATACCAGCCTCATAGTTTATTTTACAGGAAGACAGGCTTCCTCTACAATAGTAACAGGGAACCTCTAAAAACCTCGTTAGATTTTTAAAAATTCCACTAATCACTCATTTTATAAAATACCCATATTTTACCGTTTACCCGCAGTATTCCGTCCGCGCTGACCCATAAATTTATGCCGGAACGCACCGGAAAAATGACATTTGCATTATTCTCAAAAAACAGTGGTTTTGCGAATGGGGATGTTCCGTACCAGTGACCGGGAGGAACGGGTATATTAACAGATTCGGTTTTTTCAGGAACAAGACGGCGTTTGTCAAAGTTTGCGCTGACGGTTTTTTCCGCTACGGAGCGCCAATTAACAAGCCAGGGGTCTTCGCGGACTTCTATACTCAATGTTTCATCATTAAAAAGCCTCCTGAATCTTGGCCAGTCAAAATTTGCGGGTGTTTTTGAGGAATTTTGCTCATTTGCAAGGGCAAGTGCAAGTTCCATGTAAAAAACAACGTCCGGTCCGGCTTCCCAGCTTAGTTTTAGAGTGTTTTCTTCAATATCAAAGGGAAATAATGCGCCGGCAGGCATAAAAGAGCCCGGACTCAGGTTATGTACAGGCCAATAAGGCCATGCAATAACCGGATTTGTCCATGTTACGGGCAGTTCTACTTCCAGATTACCTGCGGATTGGAAATCCGCCGCCTGTTTTTGGCCATTTGGGTCAAACCATTCAATACGCCAGCATGGTTCTCCCAACAGGGAAACCCATGCTTCGGGCGGATTTGGCAAATTCAGGACATATTTGGAAGGACACAGATCTCTGCAGCAGATAAGCTGAAGAGCCAGAACGAAAACAGTTGTCAGTTTAAAATAGTTGATTTTCATGTCTATATATGGCGTGAGCATGCGTGGCGCTTGACCGAAAAATAAAAAAAATAAGATTTTTATGATATTTGAGTTTTTTATCTAAATATACGATAATTAATAGTAATGGCGGAAACAGGACAACAAAATTATATTGACACTCTCCAGCAGACTCTTTTAGCCAGAAAAGACTGGCTGGAAAAATCTGAAATGGGAAAACTTAAAGAAGAACTCAGGATTTTTCAAATCTCATTTGCTTCGTTGTATAACATATATATAAAAAAGAAAATAATAGATGAAGATCCTTATAAACAGGATACTAAAATCAATGAGATTGTAGTTCCTGATGCCAGTAGTTTTCAGGAAGCAAAAAGGATAGAGCAATGTTCTATCAGACTCTCAAATTTTGACAACCAACTTGACTATTTGGTCAATTTTTACCAATTAAACGTGGATTATCTTAACCTTGAGCGCATAAAACGGATTGTAGGGCTTGTTCGTTATGTAGACTGGGTCGGTTTTTCGCCCGATTCCCAATCCTTAATGACTAAATCGGTCGCTGAAATGACCACAAACGCAAAAGCCGGCGTTGATCCCCTTACCCTGAGCATTATAGGTGAAAGTCTTTCTAAGCTTTCTAAAAAAACTGCCACTGCAATGAACATCCTGAAGGAACTTAACGTCTATTACAGAGAAGATTATAAGCTTAGTGTCCGTTTGAATATAACCAAAGATATGTCCGCCGGTGAAGCTACACTGGAAAACATCAAGAAAAAGATGCATTCCGGGATGCCTGGAGCCCCCTTTTACAAGGAGTTGGTGGAAGAAATCATCAAGGAAGATTATACCGATAGCGGTCAAGATCTTAGAGATACGGTATTAAATACCTTAAAGGTTGCGGAGACCAAGCAAAAAGCGACAAAAGCTGCCGTAAATTTTAAAAATATTCTCCTAGACGGGATTGTTATTATTGGCGGCGCGGCAACTCAGCTTACCGAAATCAGCCAAAAATTGAATGATAACCAGGTGGTAATGGAAAGCCGTAAAAAAACTTTTTTTGAAGCAATAAAGGAATTGATCAGGCAAATTACAAACGCCGAAAAAGAGGAAGTTATCTATACTGTGGAATATATGGATAATACCAAAGGCACCACGGTTAAGGATAAGGTAAATTTTCATCGATTAATGGACGAGATAGACAAAAAAACCAGAATTTTAAGCAGCTTTGTCCGCGGACCGGCGTATAATAAACTTTCCGCCATGAACGAAGAACAGATCATCAGTTATCTTGAGAAAAATATCAATGATGTACAAAACTATCATAGAGTATTAGGATCCCTGGATGACTTTTTTAAGGCGAATGTACAGCAGGAAGATAGGGGAAAAATTAAAGGAATTAAACCTGAATTATCCGCATTGAAGAACACCTATATAAAAGCCAACCAGATGAAGTATGAATACAGCGCTCAAAAAGAATCGGAAGAACAAATGAAACGGCTTGGGGTCGTTCCATCGGGCGATTCCGCTCCTGTCCCTGTCCCCGGCGCTGCCCCTGGCGCAGCCCAGGCCGCTCCGCCAGCCCCGCCTGCATCAGGAAAACAATAACAAAAATCGGTGATTTTAATTCCTAAAGCGAAAATTTATTAATTTTTTTGATACAATTAAAAACCGATAATAGAAGAAACAGGTATAAAATTGTCAACTTTTGTAAAACCACTTGTGGCATTATTGATATCAATCCTCCTTTTTGCCGGATTTATCTATCTGGTAAACGTAAAATTATTTGACTTTGTAGAGGCTCATTTTTATAATCCTTCGGTTATCAATTCCTATGTTAAGGAAAACGCGGAAGACGCGCGGATTATTCAAACCCATATTAATAACCTAAAAAGCAAGTTTTACGCTACCCTGACAGTACCTGCCATTCGCAGTAGTTTTTTATATAACCAAAGCCCCAATGATATTTTTGAACGTTCAAAAATATACGGAATATTGATGGAATCGACATTGGGGCTTCAATCTGTGCAGTTTGTGGACAGTAACGGGATAAGGCTTCATTATTCAACTTCCGTGCGCGATATAATGAGCCAGACTCAAAACTCGACGGCTTATCGTAATTATAATGAAAACCCGACATCTCTGCCTTATGAAATTGTCGGCGTTGAAGATGTCGCAAACGTCAAACTCACAATGGACGATAAAAATGACAGAATTATTTTTTCATTTCCTTTCAGGGATTCAATGGACGTTTTCCGTGGGACTGCGCTTTTTTCCGTATCAATCAGGACATTTGTCGAAAGACTTATTGAAACGGGGCGGTTAAAAATAAGTGATAATATTTCCCTGATTAACGAGCCGCCGGGAATTCTTTTAGGAAGCCCCGAAACGTCAAAGAGCGCTATTTTTAGCAGAGTTGCGGAGGTTTGGAAGAATGGTATTCAAGGTTATATAACTATTGACGCTGAAGATTCCGGTATGGCTTTTTCTCTTATTTCAACAAAAACAAATCAGAATCTATTTCTCGGACGTTTGGTTAACAGTTCTCTGTTTTCAATTTCCGCGCCTATGAAATTTATTTTACAGGTTTCCATCTTTTTAACGTTCTTTCTTGCGTTTTTTTTCCTGTTAAATCTAAAGCCCAGCCAAGCGGCAATTGTACAGAATCGCATAACGCGCTTGAGAGACAGTCTTTTTGAACAATTATACGCAAATAAATCCGTTCAAGAGAGGGCAAAATGGATACTGGAACTGGAACAACGCCGCAATGAAATTAAGTCGCAGTTAAAAAGTAACCTTAAATTAAATAAACGTTCAGAAGAGAATATTAACAACATTATTGATAAATCGTGGAATGAAATGCTGGCTGTTCTTAAAGTCGGCAGCGGTCAGGAATTAATGGTTGTTCAGCAGGTTAAGAGGGAATCTGCTGTATGGGAAACGGAGAAATCTGAAAAAACTGATGAAATAGAAGAAATCGGCGAAGTTGAAGAGATAGATGAAATTGGCGATACCGAAGAGATTGAAAAAGCCGATGAAGCCGAAGAGATTGAAGAAGTTAAAGAAATAGAGGAAATAGAAGAAGTTGGCGAAGCCGATGAAATTGGCGAAGTTGAAAAGATTGAGGGAATAGAAGAGATTGGGGAAATTTGTGAAGCTGAAAAAATTGGTAAAACTAAAGAGATAGATGAAATTGAAGAAATTGAAGAAATAGAGGAAATTGGCGATACCGAAAAGATTAACGAATTTGAAGAGATGGAAGATATTAGTGAAGTTGAAGAAATTGGCGGTATCGGAGAGATTGAAGAATTTGAAAAACTTACAGAAGCCGAAACTATTGATGAAGTTGAAACGATTTCAGAAACCAAAGAAGCGAACATAATTGATATAGCTCTGCGAGCCGCAATGGAACCTGACGCATCTCAACGCGGCGGACTTTTTTGGCTTGCCAGTAAATTTTCCGGAAAGAAACCTGCCGCTTCCGCTTACAAAGGTCTTCTTAAACTGGCAAGTGAAAAAGCGGCAAAAAAAGCGGCTTCCTCCGGCAAGGGACTTCTTGCCCTTGCAAGCAAACATGAAAAGCCGTCTCCTGTTAAAGGAAAGGGACTTTTAGCACATGCCGACAAACATAAAAAACCATCTCCTGTTAAAGGAAAGGGGCTTCTGGCACATGCCAGCGAGATTGAAAAACCATCTCCTGTTAAAGGAAAGGAACTTCTGGCACATGCCAGCGAAATTGAAAAACCATCTCCTGTTAAAGGAAAAGGGCTTTTGGCACATGCCGGTAAAATTATAGAAACGGCCCCTGTTAAAGAAAAAGGGTTTTTGGCTCATACAAGCGAAATTGAAAAGCCGTCTTCTATTCAAGAAAACGGACTTTCAGTTTATGAAAGCGAGATTGAAGTTGATGATATTGATGAAATTGATGATGGTGATAGTGAGGTTCAAGAATTAATTGCGGATATGGATATAGTTTCTCCATTCATATCTATGTTTTCATCTTTATCTTGAAATGAAAAAAAATCCTAATTTTATTATATCTTGACAAATTAATTAAAAATATTATATTAAGACGCATGACAGGATATCAGGATTTTCTAACCGAATACACTCCAAGACTGGTTGCTTTTATAAATGATCCCTCAGCCATAATTACGCCGCCGAAATGCACGCCCGATGGAAACGTGTTTTGGGCTGCGGCGATTCCGTCCGCGCTTGCAATGGGCATTACGGAAAAAAAGAACGGTTCGCAAACAATTTCCTTTAAGTATATAGGCGGGGATTATTCCTTTTCCAGCGACGACGACCCTAAGATGGGCTGTATAATTGCGGTGCTGCTTTCGGTAATCAAAACAAAGGCCCCATTTTTGGAACCGACCGCCGCCGGATTCCGGACATATAAGAATATTTTCGATGATCTGACCGAAGAATTTATTAAAACAACGGATGAATACATCAAGGATGGGAAGCCCCTTTCAAAAGAAGACCTCAAGAAAGCGGCCCAAAAAAGGAACTGGACGCATTATGAAGACCGTCTGTTCCAGATTATAAAAGAATCGTCCAAAATCGATCCTGTAAGGACCGCCGGAGAAGACAAGTGCTCATACGGCGTTACATACGAAGGCGAGACAATAGGCAAGAAACGCATTCAGATTTATTTGCAATTTATAGAAGAAAAAGGGCGGCCCCCATCAATAAAATGGAACGACGATACCATTGTATGCGTCGACCCGCGGCTTAGGGAAGTTGCAGAGACTGCGATAAAAGCGTTTCGATGCAGAATGAAATTACCGGAAAAATTCGGCATACCGATTCAGAACGCCTTGGCGAAATATGTCCAGTTTACAATTGCCCGTCAGCGGCAGACGACCGAGTAGAAAAACATCCACCATCTTCGTTCCCCAAAAAGTAATTTTTCTTCTTTTTTGCTTTCTAAAAGTGTCATTTTATTTTAAAGTTATGTTATAACATATAGAACAAATGCGGCAAAATTGCCTATCGCCGCGTATGCCGACCGTGAAGCTTTTAAGATTTATATGCTTGATACGGGGCTTTTAGCAGCCGCTTCGGGACTTGATATAACAACCTTTTATGATCCCGATCCGCTTGTCTTCAAAGAATTCAAAGGCGCCATCACCGAGCAATTCGTATTACAGGAATTAAAGACACTTGGCAGTATGCCCATATTCTATTGGGGGCGTGACGAAGGCAAGAGCGAGGTGGATTTTGTCGTACAATGGCGAAATGAAATTGTCCCCATAGAAGTCAAATCAGGAATACGCACACAATCGAAAAGCCTTGAAATATACCGTGATCTGTATCACCCTGCTCATGCGGTTCGCACCACCCTTAAAGGGTTTGGTGTGAACAAAGGTCTGTATTCCATTCCGATTTATATGATAGCGAGTTATGCTGATATGCTGGCTGAGGGGAAAAAATAACTTTTATTTACTATTTATTAACAAGCCACTCCAGCACATTTATCTGCTTTATCCCGTTATGTGAAGTTCTTGGTTCGTAATCACGGGTAAGCAAGAATTTTGGGTTATGATCGCGTATTGATTCAAATGGGGCAAGTTCCCGCGTAAGAGTTTCTTTGCCGCGTACAGTTTCAGATACTTGATAATATTCGGCGCCGTCCGGTCCTTCCGCCGCGAAATCTACTTCTTTGTCGTCAACTTTGCCGATATAGACTTTATAGCCGCGGCGTAGAAGTTCAAGATAAACAATATTCTCCAGTATATGTCCGCTGTCAACGGCTTTATTACCAAGCAGAAGACGGCGCAGTCCAATATCAACTAAGTAATATTTATTGAGCGTTTTTAAAAGTTTTCTGCCCTTAATGTCATACCTGTCCGCTTTGTACAAAATAAAACTGTCACGGAAAGCGTCAAGGTAACTTTCAACGGTAAGAGGCATAATTTTAATTCCGTCGGAAGTCAGCATATCGCTGATCCGTTTTATCGAAACTTCCGAGCCAATTGAGTCGGCCATGAATTTAATGACCCGTTCCAGTCTTCCGGCTTCTTTTATATTTTTGTTTTCAACAATATCCTTTAAAACAATGGTGCTATAGATACCGGAAAGGTAATCATAAACGCTTGATTTATCCCAGTCGGAGGCGTGTCCCGCCGACGCGGATAAAGCGTTATTTGAAGAATTGCGGAAATTAAACAAAAAGGGAAAGGAACCATATTCAAGATAATCCGCGAATAATTGATCGCGTGGCATTCCGGAAACATCCGCTGATATGTATTCCTTAAATGATAACGGTAACATATGTATTTCCACATAACGGCCGGAAAGCAGCGTCGCCCATTCGCCGGACTGCATTTTGGAATTTGAACCTGTAAGGTACAAATCAACATTTTTTTTGATAAACAGACCGTCCGCCGCGCGTTGGAAATCTTTCACATTTTGTATTTCATCCAAAAAAATATAGTTTTGTTTATTCTTTATTAGCTTGGCATTAATGGCATCGTAGAGTTTTTCCCAATCAAGAAACTCCCGGTAACTGGGTTCTTCCAGGTTAATGCTTTGGATTTGTTCAGGTTTCACGCCAAGCCTTAAAAGTTCGCTCTGGTACAGTTCAAATAAGGTAGATTTACCGCATCGACGTATGCCGGTTACTATCTTGATAAGTTGTTTATCCTTAAAAATGAGCAGTTTTTTTAGATATTCAGGCCGATTTATCATACTTTTCCCTTTCTTTTTTCAGTATACTGTAAAAACTTGCGAAAAGTCAAGACTTTTATATTCTGTACTGTAAAAACTATGAAAAAACCAAGAGTTTTATATCGCTTTACACTGAAAGATCAACGTTTCGTCCCAGATTTGGCTCAATTATTGATTGGACAGTTGAAAGAAGTTTATTTAAAGCGACAGCCTGTCCTTTTATCATATTAAGTTCCATTGCCTGAACTTGTACTGCCGCCTGTTCCTGAACTTTTGCTTGACTCATATTTACTGATAATGATTGTATATCCATATTATTACCTCAATAATGATCGCGGGTTAACGGTAACCCCGTTTTTATAAACCGTAAAATGAAGATGAGACCCCGTACTCTGACCGGTGTTGCCCACATCCCCGATGCGTTCTCCCTGGGCGACATAGGCGCCTGTTCTTGTTCTTATTATGTGCATGTGACCGTAGAGGGTACGATAACCAGTATGGTGGCTGATTATTACATAATTGCCGAAAACATTGTCATATCCTACAGCGCTTACTCTGCCTGCCATTGCCGCCCTGACAGGCGTGCCGGTGCTGCCTTTGATATCAATACCGTTATGAAGTTGACGATGACCTCTGTTAAAGGGGTCTCTTCTCCATCCGTAGAATGATGAAATGGCGCCGTTAACAGGCCAAATAAATAAATCGCCGTTAATCTCTTGGAGTTTTGACCAATCAAGCCGCGCTCCGGGGATAAAAAGATCTGTTCCGGTTACTACTTTGTCAGAAAAAAGTTCATTAACGGTCTTAATGACTTCAGCGTTTGCATTGTATTTCTGCGCTATGGAGCTTAGGTTTTCTCCGTTTTTAACAGTGTGAAAAACACCGTCCTGATTCGGGATTTTTAGCGGTTTTCCCGCCTGGAGGAGGCGGGTATAGGATATTTTATTTACGGAAATAATCGTATCCTGATTTAAGCCAAAATTAATGGCAAGAGTGCTGATATTATCGCCGCTTTGGACCATGTAGGAATCGCAGAGCAGGATACGGGTTTTTGTGATAGTTTCAGGTTCAGATACGGAATCAAGAGAAGCCGTGGTTAACAAAACGCCGGATTCTCCTTCTGAAATTAATTCTTCGTAAAGATACCCTCCGCCAATGCCATTCCCCTCGGCAGGAGGTTTTTTGTGATTAAAATATTGTCCCGGATTTATCAACAAAATCAGACATAAGGCCGCTGCCAGCCTGAAGATATATATATTTAACTGATTGGTTTGTTGAAGCTGCGTCATACCTGAATTTTACTATAATTATCTCCCTTTTACAATATACTATTAATCATCAGCGTCATTTTCCAGCATTTTAAGCAAATCCCGTATTTCCGCCGCCTGTTCGTATTCTTCTTCGGCAACGGCCTGTTCCAGCTGTTCTTTAAGGGATCTATATTTATCTTCGGTATCTTCTTCAAGTTCATTTATAAAGAATGATAAAGGAACGCCGGTTTGTTCTATAATAGAAGAAGCCAGGTAAATAGGGCATTTTTTACGGGTTGCAATGGCAAAAGCGTCGGAAGGCCGACTGTCAAGAATAAGGGGGTTTTCCTTGGTATACTCGCCGCCCATTATTATCAGTCTAGCGTGAAAAACATCGTCTTTTAACTCGTAAACCTCGACTTTTTTAACTAAAAGGTTCACATGGGCAAGCATATTTAAAAAAAGGTCATGGGTATGCGGTCTGGACAGGCTGACCCCCTCTTTTCCTATTAAAATTGACTGCATTTCCAGAGTACCGATAAAAATGGGGACGGCTACTTCCTTGTCTTTTGGCTTTAATAAAATGGCATTTCCATGACTTGTTTTGAGAATAGACCAAATTTCGCTTAAATACATACCTTTCAATTTATTTCTCTAAGTAATTAATTTTAAAAAACCATCAAGAAGGGCAAGTCCGTTTTTATTTATGGCGCAGCTTGAAAATTCATTAGAGTTAAAAATATCCTGTGTTTGCTTTAAAAATGACCGTCCTTTTTCTTCCGCTTCCGCAAGAATGCCTGACGAGGATAGCGTTTCTATAAAATCTTCCACTTCCGGAGCTTGTGTGCCATTTATTTTTGCTTCATGAAAATAATAAAAAATTATATCCTTTTTTTCCGGGTATTTATGAAGAAATAAAAGGACAGGGAGACTTTTTTTCCCTTCGACTACATCGTCCCCGCGTTTTTTCCCCGGGATTCCCGTTGTCAAATTTTTTACATCGTCCAGTATTTGAAACCCCACCCCCATCATTTCCGCCGCCTCTCCTAAAACCTGAGCCGCTTCCCTGGGGGCGTCCGCCGCATACGCGCCAAGTTCTACCGCAAGACGCGCAAGGCTTCCGGTTTTCATTCTGCACATCGAATAATATTCATCTATAAGGGGCACTACGGAAATATTCCGATGCCAATATATGTCCATCGCCTGCCCAAGATGGAGTTTTCTGATACAATCCGCCCAAAGGCTGTAAAAAAGCTCCTTGTTTTTTAAATTACAGGAATCAATACAACTCAATGATAAAAAGTAAAAAAAAGAACCCGAGTTTACCGCCGTATCAACGCCGTATATTTTATGAACAGTCGGTTTTCCGCGCCGTATATCGGACTCGTCTTCTATGTCATCATGAATCATGCTTGCGTTGTGGCAAAATTCAACCAGCGGGGAAAGTTGAACGGCGCAGTCGCCGCCGCCCAGCGTTTCGCAGACAAGCGTCATTAACAAAGGCCTCCAGCGCTTACCTCCGCGGAAAAGCATATCAGTAAGCGGCGCGGTTAATAATTGAATCGAATCCGCGCTTATTTTTCCCTCAATACCGGAAAAAATTTTTTTTACCCAGACCGAATCTGCGGTTTCCGGCAGCCAGAGTTTTAGCTCCGTTTCTATTTTATTTATCCGTTGTGTATACTCTTGATCCATAAAACTATTATAATAGATTTTAATGGCAAATTACAAGAAACCTGACTATTGGCAGCAAAAAGCGCGTAAGGAAGGGTATCCGGCCCGTTCTGTTTATAAATTGAAGGAGATTGATGAAAAATTCGGTCTTTTTAGGGTTTGTAAATCGGGCCGTCCGGATATTCCGCGCATTTTGGACATTGGCGCCGCTCCGGGAAGCTGGAGTCTTTATGTGCTGCGTAAATTTGACGGAAATGGCTTTCTTGCCGCCGCAGACCTTTCCCCCCTTTCCCGCGAATTTGACAAGGGTTTATTTGACAGTGGTAATTTTTTCTTTATTCAGGGCGATGTTACCGCCGCGCAGGTACGCGAGAGCCTTTTATCAAAAAGCCCCTATAACGTAATTATCAGCGACGCCGCTCCCGGCACCACGGGTAATCACATAGTAGACTCAGCGCGATCTTTGGAACTTGCGCAAACGGTTGTTGGGTACGCGCAAGACGCGCTTGCTGCCGGCGGCAATCTTGTTGTTAAAATTTTTCAGGGCGGCGAAACAAACGCCGTCTTAAAACGCATGAAGACTCTTTTTACAACGGCAAAAAGTTATAAGCCCGAGGCCTGCAGAAGCGAGTCTGTGGAGACGTATTTTTTGGGACTGGGACGCGTTACTTGAAATGTATGTTCTTATATTGACAAAGCTGGTTTAAAGGCTGAGAATCATCATATGAGGTAAAAATAACGCTTATTTAGCTTAATTTTAAAAAGGAGTGGGGAATGAAAATTAAAATCAAGCTGAGCATTAGTAATAATTAAAAGAGGATGTTTATGAAAAGTTTCTTTATTTTCGGCTTATCTGTAATTGCATTGTTAAGTTTTTCATGCAAATCAGGTTCATTTACGGAAATACAGGCTCAATTGCCCGATATGAGCGGTAAGTCTGACGGAACATATCGTGGGAATTACGTTCTTTCAGGATCGCCTGTTAAGGTTACTCTTGATGTAACTGTTAAGGATAATAATATTACCGCAATTAAAATAATCAAACATTTCTGTTCTCCCATAGGAAAAAAAGCCGAAAAAATAATTGAAAGTGTCATTAAGCGGCAAAGCCTTAATGTAGATGCTGTAAGCGGCGCAACGGGAAGTAGCAAGGCTATTTTAAAAGCTGTAGAAAATGCATTACAGTAGAAATATTTCAACAAAATGAATAAGGTAATAATCCGGATCATTAAGAAATCATATTATGCCCCTTCCAGAAAATATGCAAATGTGGTATGATTACACAATTCAATTTTTTATAAAAAGGCGGGAAATATGATTATTTTAACATTGAACTGCGGGTCTTCATCGGCTAAATATCAGGTTTATAACTGGGAAACCAAGGATATTCTGGCGGTAGGCATTGTGGAAAAAGTAACCATTGGCGGTTCTTTTATCAAACACGAGGCAAAAGGCAAGGAAGAGGTTGTTATTAACCACGATTGTCCCACCCATACCGACGCGGTTGACCTCATAATTAAGACTCTTACAAGTAAGGACATGGGCGTAATCGATGACATGTCGATAATCAAGGCTGTCGGACACCGTGTTCTGCACGGCGGAATGAAATTTACAAAGAGCGTTATTGTGGACGATGCGGCAATGGCGGCTTTTAACGAAGTTAAGGATTTGGGACCTCTTCACAATCCGGCGAATATCATGGGTATCGAGGCGGCGCAGAAAGTTCTGCCTAATGTGCCTCATTGCGCGGTTATGGATACAGCTTGGCATCAGACAATGCCGCCTGAGTCTTTTATGTACGCGGTGCCGAAAGAATGGTACGAAAAATATCAGGTGCGCCGTTACGGTTTTCACGGGACAAGTTTCCTGTATACCGCAAAACGCGCCGCCGTGTTATTGGGGCAGGACCCTTTCAAAACAAACGTGATAATCTGCCACATAGGAAACGGCGCTTCGGTGAACGCCGTTAAAAACGGCTGTTCTTTTGACACGTCAATGGGTATTACCCCGCTTGAAGGACTTGTTATGGGCACACGCTCAGGAGATATTGATGCCGCCCTTCCTTTCTATATTATGCGTAAGACGGGAATGAGCGACACCGAAATTGAAACCACCCTTAATAAAAAATCCGGTCTTTTAGGACTGACAGGCAAATATGCCGACAGGCGCGATGTTCAAAAGGCGGCTGTCGAAGGAGACAAGCAAGCGTTACTCACACAATTTATTGAAGCCCACCGCGTGAAGAAATATATCGGAGCGTTTCAAGCCGTATTGGGCAGAGTAGACGCGTTGGTTTTTACCGCGGGCGTAGGAGAGTTTGCGTGGTTTATGAGGGAAAAATATCTTGACGGTCTTGAAAACATTGGTATGTCTTTTGATCCAAGAAAGAATAAACTTTCCTGCACAAGAAATACCGAAACCATTATCAGCAAACCGGACTCAAAAATACCGATTTATGTTATCCCGACCGACGAAGAACTGGTAATGACCGAAGACGCTTTTGCGTTAATGCAGGGAACCTACGACACCCACACCAAGTTTACCTACTCATTCCAGAGCAAGGACTATGTGAACAAGGAACGTGCCGAAGGATTAAAGCACGATCTTAAAAAAAATCCCGACATTGCCGAGATAATTGCAAAACCAAAATAATTTGGTTATTGTAGATTAGTAATTATAGGTGAAATTTGAATTCTAAAACTGAATTGTTATGTATCGGCAATTCTATTGTCGATGTGTTTGTAGATATTGATAGCAATCTTGCGTTAAAGTACGGCATTCTTGATCCCGTTCAGCATATCGGCGGCGATATAGTTGAAGCGCTGTTACGTGAACCTACTATTGATTTTGACAAATCAATAAAAAGTTCAGGCGGGGGAGCGGCAAACGTTGCTAAAATTGCCTCCATGCTTGGGATGGACGCGGCGTTTTGCGGCTGTGTCGGACAGGATGAACTTGCGTCAATCTTTGAAGAAGAGATAAAAGAAGCCGGTGTTTCTTCCATGCTTGTAAGATCCAATGAAAAGACAGGGTTATGCTTTGCGTGTAACATCAACGGCGAAATACGTTTTGCCGCAAGTCCGCGCGCGGCGCTTGAATTGAACGAGTCTCATATCAGTAAAGATTTAATAAGCGGCGCGGAAGCGGTTATCCTTGACGGCTTTATACTCGACCGCCGCCCTTTGGTGCAGCATATCCTAAGGCTTGCCAGCCACAATGGAATACCGGTCGCCCTTGACGCCGCTTCGATCATGCAAGTAAAAAGCAAAGCTGAAGAAATACTGACATACAGCCGCAACTATCCTCTCTTTGTTTTTATGAACGCCGATGAAACAATTACTTTCTTTAACACGCTAAGAAAAGAACAGGATGAAGGAATTAACATGCCTGATAAGGAAAAGGAAGCCCTAATTCTGCGCGACATTTGCCCCATGTTGAAAATAATCACCGACGGCGAATTATTTCCGATTATAGTCGTAAAACTGGGAGGCCGCGGCGCGGTAGTAATCGCCGGCGGCAATGTTTACCGCGAAGAAACCTTTACTGTTACCGCGCCGCGAAATACCGTAGGCGCCGGAGACGCTTTCTGCGCCGCCTTTATTTCAGCGTGGATAAGGGATAAATCCCTCTCTGAATGCGCCGCCCTTGGAAACAAAGTCGCGCGGGAGATTCTTGAAGTCCCTGGGACGCATATCAAAAGCGGAAAATTAAAATCGTTTGCAAAGATTTTACAGAAGTAAATTTTTAAACGCTGACGCGTGTGCGTGGCGATTACCAATTCTCCATACGCTTGACACCATAGATAAGGAGGAGTAGGATATTTATAATTGTATGGATAATTTTACGGAAAGAATAGGTAATATAAAAGAATCCATCCTCAAATTTGTACCTGCCAGATATATTTATCTTTTTGGTTCCTATGCTTACGGGAATCCAACGGAAGAAAGTGATATAGATATATATGTTGTAACCCCTGATAATATAAATAATTTTTCTGAAATTTACGCAAAAATAATCGGCGATTTAGGCGATAAAAAGATTTTTTTCATTGATTTACTTTTAAATGCGGAAAGTGATTTTAACATACGAAAAACAAGGAATAGATTTGAGAAAACAATATTTCAAAAAGGAAAAGTAATATATGAATATTGAAGATGTAAAGGAGTGGATAAATATAGCAGATGATGATTTTGATTCCGCTGAAATATTAAACAAAGCATTTCGTAAACATAATGAAATTATTTGTTATCATTGCGCTCAAGCGGTTGAAAAATATTTAAAAGGATATTTGGAATATAAAGATATTGTTCCTGAAAAGACGCATAATTTATCTTATCTTGTTAGTATTTGTATTGAGCAAGATAATCGTTTTATTAATATAAAGACTGAATGTGATTTTCTAAATAAATTTGCCAATGATATTCGTTATCCGCATAGATATGAAACAAAAGAAAATGATGTGAATTTTTGTATTAACGCTGTAAAAAAAATCAGGAACCTTGAACTAATTATTGATATACGAAATGCAATTGGTAAATAAGGCAGGGAAAGTCATCCAAATTGGATAAAAATGTAATAGGCAATTCGTCCCCCATATTGCCACTTTCACTAAAAACTGTTAAAATAATCCGTATGAACGAAAGGAAGTCCCAAAACAGGCAAATTTCTCCCTTAGACAACCGACAACCGACAACCGACAACCGACAACCGACAACCGACAACCGACAACCCCATTATACTGTAAACACGATAAGATTCATGTCAACTACACATTAGTTTATTCACGAAAAATTAAAAATTCTTTTTATTCTCATTCACTTGGAAAAATGCCGGATTTCTGCATATGCGGAAATACCGGCTTTTTTTATAAATCACAAAGGAGGAGTTTTTTATGAAAAAAGCAATAAAACTGCTTACTGTCGCTCTTACAGTAGTAATCGGTTTTTCAATGGCGGCTTGCGGAGGCGACAACACCAACCCGCAAATAAACGGCGGTACTGTCGTTACAGGAGTAACGCTTAATACAAACAGTCTTTACCTGACTGTGGGCGGTTCAGCGACACTTGTCGCGACGGTCATACCCATCAACGCGGCAAATAAAAACGTAGCATGGAATTCCAATAATACCGGTGTAGCGACCGTAAATAACGGTACGGTAACCGCTTTTGGAACAGGCTCGGCGACAATTACCGTTACTACCCTGGACGGAGGAAGGACGGCAACTTGCACTGTTAACGTTTCAAGCGGCGGCGGCGACTACACTTCCGTTACAGGAGTAACGCTTAATCAAACCAGTCTTAACCTGACTGTGGGCATTACGGCAACTCTTACTGCGACAGTCGCGCCAAGCAATGCGACAAATAAAAACGTAGCGTGGAATTCCGATAATACCAATGTAGCGACCGTAAATAACGGTACTGTTACCGCTGTTGGGACAGGCTCTGCGACAATTACCGTTACTACCCTGGACGGAGGAAGGACGGCAACTTGCACTGTTACCGTTGTAAGCGGCGGTGGCGGCAATACCTTTACCAGCATTGAGGCAATGAGAGCATGGTTAGAAACCCAGCCGGTCAATACCGCCGCTAACCCTTATATCGTTAAACTGAATGTTAGCAGTCTAAGCGAGTTTATGAATGGGGCTCTCTCGGGCAGATACGTCAGCCTTGACCTTTCCGGTAGTACCTTTACCAACATTCGGAATGATGCTTTTTGGACTGGCGCTGGCGGTAACTTTACCAGTATAACCATAGGGAACAGTGTTACCAGCATTGGGAGTTCGGCTTTTTATGGTAACAGCACCCTTACCAGCGTAATAATAGGAAGCAATGTTCTCAGCATTGGGGATGGAGCTTTTGAAGGTTGTTCCGGCCTTACCAGCATAACCATACCCAGCAAAGTTATCAGTATTGGGCAAGGCGCTTTTTCGGGTTGCTCCAGCCTTACCAGCATAACCATACCCAATGGTGTTATCAGCATAGAGCGTAGCACTTTTGAAGGTTGTACCATCCTTACCAGCGTAACCATTCCCGACAGCGTTACCGGCATTGGGGTTTACGCTTTTAAAGGTTGTACCATCCTTAACAGCATAACCATACCAAGCAGCGTTGCCAGCATTGACTGGTGGGCTTTTGAAGGTTGCACCAACCTTACCAGCGTAACATTTCAAGGTGCGAATACCACAATCATCGACAACTCGTTCCCCTACGGCGGCAGTTTGCAAACAGCGTACACTGCAGGAAAGGCAGGAACGTATAGAAGAACCGGTACTACATGGACAAAACAGTAACATGAATTACAAGCGGCTTCGTATGGAGCCGCTTTATTTCCGTGTTGTTTATGCAAATAAAATAAATCCTACATAATAGCCTGACACAGAACAGTAATTGTAAATATTTATAATAAAACAGCATCCGCTATCTTTTGCGCGGCGGTTTTATCCAGTAATTTCTCAATTATCGCTATGGCAAATACGCCCGCTGTCCCCGCGCCCCGGCTGGTGATAATATTACCGTCTGTTACAACCTTGTCTTCCGACCATTTGGCGTTTGTCACTTTTTCTTCCATGCTAGGGTAGCAGGTAAATTTTTTCCCGTTAAGCAAGCCAAGCGGGGCGAGTACAAGAGCGGGGGCGGCGCAAATTGCGCAGACCAATTTTCCGTCAGTTGCCATTTTTTTAAGGAGCGCGCCCGTCTCTTTGGAAGCCGCCAGATTTGCCGAGCCGGGCATTCCACCGGGAGCAATTATTGCGTCCCAGCCGCCTGTTTCCTGTTTGACAATCTCTGTCAGCACGGCGCCGGCAATTATTTTAATGCCGCCCCACTTGCTTGTTACGGTCAGGCTTTCAGAAATTGATACGGTGGTTACTTCTATTCCGGCGCGGCGCAGATAGTCAATCGGCGTTACCGCCTCGACATCCTCAAAACCGTCAGCCAATAAAACAATCGCTTTTTTTGCCATTTTTATCTCCTTATAAAATTTAATAAGTTAGGAAATATATACTCTACTATGACACTGGCAATTACCCCTGTAATAATACCAACAATAAATGTAATTGAAAAATGAAAGAAACTAATCTTTTTTGCCCATTGTATTTTTGAAGAATTGAAAAATTCTTTTTCAAATTGATCAATAAGATCGGAAACCTCGTACCATTTTTCAAAAGCTTCTTCAATGTTTTTCTTTCCTTCATAAAATCTGGCGGTTTTTGCAATATCAATTATTTCTTTTCTTTTACACAATAATGAAGGTAAAAAATTTCCATTGTCTATTAAGCGCAAGTCGGCTTTTAAATTTAATATTTTGCTGTAATCCTTATTATGATACATTAATTTCAATTTAAACGCGTCTAATAACCCCCGTTTTAAATGGGAAAACGCTTTTTCTGCGCATGAGGCTTCAGGCTCGCCGTCAACATGGATACGTTTTAAATGGTCAAAAGCCGAATGTATTTCAAATAATAATTCTACCGGCAAAGAGTTATTTCTTGCTTCAATTTCGCTGTATAGGATTTTAACCTTTTCATTATAGAACAGGTAAACATCTTTTTCTGTCATTTTGAATGAGCAAGGATTTTGTCAATATCCTTGTTAATTTCCTCTGAAGTAATAATATTGTCCCTTAATACGTTTCCGCGGCCAATTACAGGAAATTCAGTTGTAAAAGAAAATTTTCGTTTGTTTTTCTTTTCCAGATAAAGTCTCAACTCGGATGGAGAATACATACGTATTGTCTCAATTGGCAAACCAATTAAAGCCGCTATGTTTTTTTCAACGACATTAAACTGCATTAGCTATTCCTGTATTTAGTATTCTTATTATAAGAATAGAATTAATTTTCAGTTATGTCAACAGATTAATTTTAAGTATTTTTCGAGGTATATATTTTAACCAAAAATCAACTCATCCGCCGCGTCCTAGCGGTTGCGCCGTTCTTCTTCGGATTTACATTCAATGCACATGAGGGCGTAGGGAATCGCTATCAGGCGGTCCTGAGGAATTCTTTTGCCGCATTTTATGCAGTGGCCGTACTTGCCCTGTTTAATGCGGGTGATGGCGGATTCAATCAGTTTAAGCTGCTTTAATTCCTGAGTGCCGATGGCTTCGATCATTTTCCTGTCCATATCGTCGGAGGCGATGTCGGCAAGGTCCTTTGGTTCTTCCCCTTCCATTATTTCTTTAAAATCTTCATTGCTGGCAATTAATTTATTGACAATTTCGGATTTTAAGACTAAAAGAGCCGCTTCCATTTTATCAAGGAATTCCTGATCAATCGGCGGGATTTTTTTCTTCCTTTTTCCTGTCGCAGCCATTATACCTATTTCCCCCATTTTTACTGTGATATTAGCTACATAAGATAACTACATTGCCATAAAAATAACTATTTGTCAATAGTTGTTTTTTAATTTTTTCCCGGTTTTAATAAAGGTATTACCGGAGATGTAAGCGTCATTACCGCCGGGAAATCATCAGGTTGTAATAGAATTGTTTCTCCGTCCATTTGCGCCAGTATTGGATGATTACATTTGAATTCAAGATGATGGGCGTTAAGCATGATTACGTCTTTGTTTTTAATATGTTTACCTTTAGCAACCTTGCCCTTCAAAGCCAGTTTACCGAGAAATGGTATTTGCTTTATGCCGCAGACATTGCGCTCATCGGGAAGAATATGCTGCTGAGAACCATAAGTCCTGTGGCCGGTTACGCCCATTGCCAAAAGCAACAGTTTTTCATTGAAAGAAGCGATTTCATTGTTCTTGTTGTCAAATGCCTTTACGTCCATATAATCTACTTGATATTTTTTTTCATAAGACAACGTGGCCATGTCCACCCAGAATCTGTAGGCGTCGCCGGGTATTGTTCCCTTCATAATATTGGTCATGTGCGTGACATAAGCGTCAAGTCCGACGGATAGAATGTTATAAGCGTATATGTTTCCTTCTCTCCAGTTTGACGATCCGCTCTGGTTTGGTATTAGTTGTACGGCGGAAGCGTATTCTATATGGGAAGGATTGAGGAGCAAATCCAGAGTTTTGGCAAGGCTGGGATTTTCGGCTCCGTCATTGCCTGTTCCCATTGGCAGCCGCAGTACCACAACGCTTCTGCGGACGGGGGCGGAATACGTGAACAGGGTATTCATAACTTCCCTATGGGTTCCGTCTCCGCCCGCACTGATTATCAAATAAAAGGGGACAGGGTCTTTTTCGGCTCTTTCCAGGAAGGTTTTGGTTATTTCCGCGGCTGAACCCATGCCTTCGGTAAGGTTCATTATTACATTTTTATATAATGCCCTCTTTGGATTAGCCTGGGCCTTTTGTTGATATTTTTTCAATGTATTCAAATGTTTCTTCCATCTTGATTTTATAAAAAAACCGCCGGCTACCGGATTAAGAACAATCATGCAGCGCAGGGGGCTTTCCCTCATCAAAAGGGAGTGTTCGCAGATTTCAGACATGGCGTTAATAAAAAATAAATCCATATTATTGATAATTATAGCATATATTAGGTTTAATGTCAATTAATTTGTTTTATTAGTGTTTATCTTTACAGAAAGCGATTCTTTGTAGATATTTTCATTTTGTGTTAAATTCTATATAATTCCTTATTATGGCAAAATATCCATTTGAAACAATTGAGCCTAAATGGCAAAAGTACTGGTCTGATAACAAAACCTTTAAAACAGAGGAAAATCAGAGTTTCCCCAAAGACAAGCGTCGTTATGTGCTTGATATGTTTCCCTATCCTTCGGGGCAGGGGCTTCATGTCGGTCATCCCGAGGGGTATACCGCCACGGATATTTACTGCCGTTACCTGCGCATGAACGGCTACAATGTGCTGCATCCAATGGGTTTTGACGCTTATGGCCTGCCAGCCGAAAATTACGCCATTCAAACAGGCACTCATCCCGCCGTTACAACAGCGGCTAATATCAACAGGTTCCGCGACCAAATCAAGGCGCTTGGTTTTTCCTATGACTGGGATCGCGAAGTTGATACCTCCGCAGAAGATTATTACCGCTGGACGCAGTGGATTTTCCTTAAACTTTTTGAAAAAGGACTGGCCTATGAGGCGGAAAGCCCCATAAACTGGTGTCCGTCCTGTAAAACAGGACTTGCCAATGAAGAGGTTAAAGACGGTCTTTGCGAACGTTGTGGCGAGAAAGTTACCCGTAAAAGAATACGGCAGTGGATTCTCAGGATAACCGCCTATGCCGAGCGTCTGCTTGCTGACCTGGATTTATTGGATTGGCCGGAACCTGTAAAGCTCATGCAGCGCAACTGGATTGGCCGCAGCGAGGGCGCGAATGTTGTATTTAAAGTTGATAAATCAACATTGAAGGATAATGAAGACCTGTCCTTTGAAATTTACACCACGCGTCCCGACACTCTTTTTGGAGTAACCTACATGGTTCTCTCTCCCGAACATCCGCTTGTGGATAAACTTACAACGCCGGAACAAAAGCAGGCGGTCGCCTCGTACATTGAAGCCTCGGCAAGAAAGAGCGATCTTGAACGCACCGATCTCGCGAAAGAAAAGACCGGCGTGTTCAGCGGCGCGTATGCGATAAACCCAGTTAACGATCAAAAGATTCCAATCTGGATAGCCGACTACGTTCTTATCTCTTATGGAACAGGCGCCATCATGGCGGTTCCGGCCCATGACGAAAGAGACTGGGAATTTGCCAAAGAGTTTAATTTGCCTATTATTTTAGTTGTTTCCGCCGATAAACCACAGGCCGGAAAGGACTATTCAAGCGAGCCTGCGGAATGTACGTCTGCTGACGGCTATTCTGTAAACTCAGGCGCTTTTACGGGGCTTCCCACTGAAGAGGCGATAAAGCGTATAACAAAATGGCTTGAAGAAAAAGGCATTGGCAAATATGCGGTTAATTACAAATTAAGAGACTGGATTTTTTCCCGTCAGCGTTACTGGGGCGAGCCAATTCCCGTTGTACACTGCGAGAAGTGCGGTATTGTTCCGTTATCGGAAAAGGATCTGCCGTTGAAGCTGCCGCAGGTTAAATCTTACGCGCCTACAGGCACGGGCGAATCCCCGCTTGCGGGAATTACCGAGTGGGTAAGTACTGTTTGTCCAAAGTGCGGCGGAAAGGCAAAAAGAGAAACAAACACCATGCCGCAATGGGCAGGTTCCTGCTGGTATTATATCCGCTATCTTGACCCGAAAAATGATAAGGCTTTTGCCGCAAAAGATAAAGTTGATTACTGGCTTCCCGTCGATCTCTATATCGGCGGCGTTGAACACGCGGTACTTCACCTCTTGTACAGCCGCTTCTGGCACAAAGTGTTGTATGACCTCGGTCTTGTAAATACCGTAGAACCTTTTCAACGGCTGGTTAACCAGGGGATGATTCTTGGTGAAGACAATCAGAAGATGAGCAAGAGCCGCGGTAATGTAATTAATCCCGATGATATTATTAAAGAGTACGGAGCCGATTCGCTTCGTGTCTATGAAATGTTCATGGGTCCGCTGGAAGTGAGCAAGCCGTGGAACATGGCGGGAGTTACAGGCGTATCCCGTTTCCTGGAACGTCTTTGGGCGATTAGCGAAAAGCCGGTAAGCGAGGAAGCGCCAGGCAGCGATAAAGCCGGTGGCGCTGAGTTACAAAAACTCCTTCACCGTACAATTGAAAAGGTGACTAAAGATACATCAACCCTGAACTTTAACACCGCTATCAGCGCCATGATGATCTATTCAAGCGAACTTGCAAAGCTGACTGAAATTCCGCGCGCCATGTGGGAGCCGCTTGTGATAATGGCGGGAGCTTATGCCCCGCATCTTGGCGAAGAGCTCTGGGAAAAATTGGGACACAAAGAATCTGTCTCTTTAAGCAAATGGCCGTCTTTTGATTCAGCTTTAACTGTTTTTGACGAAGTGACAGTTGTAGTCCAGGTGAACGGTAAAATTCGCGAGAAATTTAACGCCGCCGCCGGAACGGCAAAAGAGGAGCTTGAAAAAACAGCCCTTGCTTTGCCCGGAACCCAAAAGTGGCTTGAGGGACAAACAATAGCGAAAATTATTACAGTACCTGACAAATTGGTAAATATTGTGAGTAGTATACGCCAATAGACTAAAAGGCATTAAAATACAGCTTGTATAAAAATATATCCTTACAAATTTATTAAGATTGTGTTAATATAATACTATATATTATATGATTTCTAAAAAAGATGACAGCGATCCTTACTTTCGCGATGATCCGGGCGTCAGTCTTCAAAGGCTTCCTGTTTATAAATTCGATATTGACAAAAATTTTTCCGGTTGGAAATTATGGCGTACAAATGACGGGCGTGTCCTTCCAAATCCAAGCAGTCATTTTGATCTTATAAACAATCCGTTTGAAATCGGTAGTCTTATCTTGCTTACCACTTGTTTTGATCCGGATCTTGCGGGAAAATCTTTTGGCGGGTTTGGCATGAGGGCGCCCATTGATCCGCCGATAAAAATAGATAATCAAACGTATATTGAGTTTGATCTTTATTACCCGGAAAACGCCTCGGGAAAATATATGCGGTTTGAAATCTGGTCAACATCCTCAAGCGGCGAAGGTATTCAAAGCATTGCAGGTCTCCCGGGGACTGTTAAAACTCAAGTTTACTTAAGGGATTCAGATTTAACCGGTCTTAGAGTTATTCAAGAGGACAGGATTGGTTTTTATAACAGGAAAACATGGTATAAAAAAACTGTCTGCGCGGTAACGCCGGTATCGTCGGGAACATGGGAATATTTAAATATTGATCTTCATACGGAAAATAACACAAAACTTGACGGCAATCAACTCATGCTTGGCAACATCAGAATAACACAAATAGATCCAAGCCGAGACAGGATACCTGACGTTGTAAACACAAAAAACTTTTTGGAAGTTGAACCTCTTAAAAGAAAATATAATTTAAATAACGGTAATTTTCTTATCGGCGTTATTGGAACCGGACCAGTTGAGCCTGATTCAATCAGAGGTTATCATTATGAAATTTTTGTCGGCAAAAATAGTTTGAAACCTGAGTATCATATTAATCCTCCGTTTTGGTTAAAAGATGAATTTCCAAAATTTAAGTTTAAAATAGACACTTCATTATCCGGCGGAGACGAATCAGAATGGAAGCTTCAGACTAAAAATTATTTAAGTATAAGGGACTCAGGAAAACCTGGCGAATATAAAATACACGGACACTGTCTTACATGGATCAATCAATCCCCTCCATGGATGAGGCAGCTCATACCGGAAAATATAACTTCACGGCAATGGCATAAGGACGGATTGTTTTTCTCCGGCAGCAGTAATTCTACGGGACCATATTTAAAAATAAACAAAACCGCTGCAAGAAGAATTTATTTTAATCACATCATGTATCTGATGCGGCATTTTATGTCCACAAGCCAAAGATATAATTCGGACGCGCAGCGGGGCATTATACCGTTTCATTCGTTTGATGTTGTTAATGCGGAAATCCACGAAAGCAGGTATAGTGAAATTATTAAAGAAAATCCTGACGAATGGAAAACGGCGATGAAAAATATTTCGTGGCTTATGGCAATGACGGATACAGATTATTCCGATATTAACAATCATTATATTTATCTGCTTTTTAAATATGCTCATATTGCGGTTCCTAACGCGCAGATGGCCGCCAAATACAAAGAATATTACCACGATGATAATATTGTTCCCGCATACATGAAAATGGACGCTCATGACGACAACGGCAGTATTGACGCTTATATTACCGGGAAGCCTCCAATTCTTGCTTATAATGAGTATGAAATTAATATTTTATTAAAGGCAAAAATCGCCTATAACATGATTTTTGAATTAAATACAGCGTGGAAAAATGATCCGCTTTATGACGGCAGGAATTTAATTGAATGTATGGGAATACAGGCGCATAATTTTGTCACTCCTGTCACGGTCAGTGATAATCAGCAGTCTTTACTTTTGTTTATTGGTTTGATTGATAAAGGTCTTTTGGATTGTGTTGCTTATTCAGAAATTGATATTAGACAGCATAGTACCGCCCCCGGCGGCGAAGCTCTTGCGCCTGCGGTTCTTAACCAGAAACAGGCAGATGCCATCGGTTATCAGTATGCCCTTCTTTTTAAGTTGTTCGATAAATATAAAAAATATATTGACCATGTTATTTCTTGGGCTCAATACGGAGTAAGCAATTTTAGCAGCTATGTGCTCTTTGATCATGAAAAAATGGCAAGTCAGGCGTATTACGCGGTAATGGATCCCGATAAATTTATTAAAGGTCATTCATATTTGGATGAATTCTTTGACGGGGAATACGAAAGACTTAAACCTGACTATAAACCGGAACTGTAAAAAAGCGCTTCAAGACATTAAAATACACCTTGTATAAAGAATAGATCCTTGCAAATTTATTTATATTATGTTAATATAATACCATATATTATATGATTTTTAAAAAAATTAACAACGATCCTTACTTTCGCAATGATCCGGGCGTTGGTCTTCAAAAGATTCCTGTTTATAAGTTTGATATTGACAAGAATATTTCTGGCTGGAAATTATGGCGTACAAATGACGGGCGCGTCCTTCCAAACCCAAACAGCCATTTTGAACTTATAAACGATCCGTTTGAGACCGGAAGCCTTATTATGCTTACAACTTACTTTGATCCTGCTCTTTCGGGAAAAGCCTTTGGCGGATTCGGCATGAGGGCGCCCATTGAGCCTGCGATAAAAATAGATAATCAAACGTATGTTGAATTTGATCTTTATTACCCAAAAAGCGCCGAGGGAAAATATATGCGGCTTGAAATCTGGTCTGTTTCCTCGGGCGGTGAAGGGCTTCAAAGCATTGCAGGCCGTCCGGGTACTTTTAAAACTCAAGTTTATATAAGACCTTCGGATTTAACCAGCCTTGGGGTTATCTTGCCGGATTGGATTGGTTTTCATAACAGTGAGACATGGTATAAAAAATCTGTCTGCGTATTAACGCCGGTATCGTCAGGAACATGGGATTTTTTAAATATTGATATTCATACCGAGAACGGCACAAGACTTGACGGCGATCAACTCATGCTAGGCAATATCAGAATTACGCAAACGAATCCAAACGGAGTGAAAATACCGGATGTTGTAAATACAAAAAGCTTTTTGAAGGTTGGAGCCCTTAAAAGAAAATATAATTTGAATAAAGGCAGTTTTCTTATCGGCGTTGTCGGAACCGGACATATAGAGCCTGATTCAATCAGTGGTTATCATTACGAAATTTTTGTCGGAGAAAATAATTTAAAACCGGAGTGTCATATCAATCCTCCGCTTTGGCTTAAGGATGAATTTCCTGATTTTAAATTTAAAATAGACAGTTCATTGTCCGGCGGAGATGAATCAGAATGGAGAATTCCAACCGAAGAATTTTCCGGTATAAGAGATTCGGGAAAACCCGGCGAATATAAAATACACGGTCACTGTCTTGCGTGGATCAATCAGTCCCCTCCATGGATGATGCAAATAATACCGGAAAATATTGTTTCGCGCGAATGGAGTAATGACGGGTTGTTTTTCTCCGGCAGTACAAAATCTACGGGGCCTTATTTAAAAGTAAATAAGGACACGGCCAGAAGAGTTTATTTTAACCATATCGTGTATTTAATGCGGCATTTTATGTCCATAAATCCAAGATATGATTCTGACGCGCAACGCGGCATAATACCGTTTCATTCGTTTAATGTTCTTAATGAAGAGATTCACGAAAGCAGATATATTGCAATTATAAAGGATGATCCTGACGGATGGAAGACGGCGCTAAAAAATGTTTCATGGCTTATGGCAATGACGGATACGGATTATTCTGATATTAGCAAGCATTATGTTTATCTGCTTTTTAAGTATGCTCATATAGCGATTCCTAACGCACAGATGGCCGCCAGATACAAAGAATATTACCGCGACGATAATATTGTTCCAGCGTATATGAAAAAGGACGGCCACGATGACAACGGCAGTATTGACGCTTATATAACCGAAAAACCTCCCATTCTTGTTTACAATGATTATGATTATGAAATTAATATCTTGTCAAAGGCGATAATCACCTACAATATGATTAAGGAATTAAATACCGCGTGGAAAAACGATCCGCTTTATGACGGCAGGAACTTAATTGAATGTATGGGAATCCAGGGGCATGATAAAGTAACTCCTTTAACCGCAAGCAAGAACCAGCAGTTTTTGTTTCTTTTTGCAGGTTTAATTGATGAAGGACTTTTAGACTGTGTTTCTTATTCGGAAATTGATATTAAGCAGCTTAATAACGCCCCCGGCGGCGAAGCTCTTGCGCCGGCAATTCTTAACCAGAAACAGGCCGACGCCATCGGTTATCAATATGCCCTTCTTTTTAAGTTGTTCGATAAATATAAAAAATATATAGACTATGTTATTTTATGGAGTCAATACGGACATACTTCTTTGAATAACTATGTGCTCTTTGATCATGAAAAAATGGCAAGTCAGGCGTATTACGCGGTAATGGATCCCGATAAATTTATTAAAGGTCATTCATATTTGGATGAATTCTTTGACGGGGAATACGAAAGACTTAAACCTGACTATAAACCGGAACTGTAAAAAAGGCCGGCGCTTTAAAATACCGATCATCTCTATTTGCAAATGAATATACTTTTTTCAAAATACATTATTTTATTGTGTAATTTCTTTCTTAATTTAAGAATATATTTAAATATTTATTTTATCGTCCGTTTGTTTTTTGGTTAATACGCTATAAAATGTTCTTTGTAACTCGTTGAGTTATAAAGATGAAAAAAAATGTTTATCATTTTTTCATCATTGTTAAATTCTTTATGAGAGAGGGTTATTATGGAAGGGAAATTAGGAAGTTTTCTGTGGAAGATTTCGGTTGCTTTGTATCTTATCGCAAACGGAGTTCTGGGGTTAATTGGCTGGAAAGGAGGAGATTTTTCAATTATTTTTGATGCGATATTTGGAAGGGGCTCAGGTGTTCTTGTAACGATTGCCAGTATTATAGCGTTAGTAGCAGGTATAGCAATTATATTGGAAATGTTAAATGTTCAAGTTTCATTCCTGGATACTTTGATACTTATTGTTGCCATTATTTGGGTAGTGTATGTTATCGTAGAGATTATTGCATGGATAACCGGTAAATACAGAGATTCTAATATATGGTATATATTCCAGAGGCTGGCTGTTCATCTCATGGTTCTCAGTAGTCTTCTTATCGCAAGCAAAAAATTCTAAGAACATTTATATCGCTTTAAAAGGCCGCATACGCAAGTATGCGGTTTTTTTGATCAACCGCCGCTTGTTTTTTTTTAAAATATGTTGTAAAATACTCTTTGTAACTCGTTGAGTTATTAAAAATGAACAAAATGTCCATCATTTTTTCATTGTTAAAATCTTTTATTGAGAGGTTTAATATGAGAGGGAGTGCGGGTTTAGGAAGTTTACTATGGAAGATTTCGGTTGCTTTGTATCTTATCGTAAATGGAGTTATGGGGTTAATTCCAGAACAAAAACATAATGGAGACTTTTATACAATTTTCCACGATATGTTTGAAGGTAGACCTCCCGAGACTTTTCTTGTGATAGCTGCAAGTGTTATAGCGCTAATTGCAGGTATTGCGATTGTATTGGAAATGTTCAATGTTGAAATATCATTCTTTGATACTTTGATACTTATTATTGCCATTGTCTGGGCAGTGTATGTAGTCATAGAACTTATTACATTATTACAACATGGGTTCAGTTTGAAAGCATTGTTAATGTTGGCTGTGCATATTATGGTTCTCAGCAGTCTTCTTATCGCTAGTAAAAGGTTCGGAGACTAATTTAAATCACGGAGTCACATACGCCTGTATGCGGCTCCGTGAATCTTCCTAAATAAATTCCAATCACTAGAATTAATTTATTCCCTATGATACACTGTCCATGTGAGTGCGGAACTGACGACAGTAAGACTTGACGCTTTTTTCAGAAGCTTTTTGGAAATAGAAGGTTTTTCTTCCATTGACAATTCCTTGAATGGGATTCAAGTTGATAATGACGGTTGCGCTGTCCGTAAAATAGCCTTTGGAGTTGACGCGGCAATGGAAACATTTGAACAGGCCGCCGCCGTAAACGCGGGTTTGCTGTTTGTCCATCACGGACTCTTTTGGGGCGCACCGTCCCGAATAGCCGGAAATCTTAGGCGGCGGATAAAGTTTCTGCTTGATCATAACATTTGCCTGTACGCGGCGCATTTGCCTCTTGATCAACACCCTAAACTTGGAAACAATGCCGTTCTTGCGCAGCTTTTGGGACTGGAAAACATCGAGCCTTTTGGACTGTACCATGGACGGAAAATCGGTTATAAAGGGACATTCCCAAAACCTGTTACGGTTGACGAAGCGGTAAAAAAAATCAGCTTTTTGGAGCGTCCGCCGCTAGGGGTTTTTCCATTTGGAAAGAAAGACTGCGTAACCGCCGCGGTTGTGTCAGGCGGGGCGGCGGAAAACGCGCGGGAAGCGGTTGAAGAAGGCGTAGATTTATTTGTGACCGGAGAAAGTTCCCATACGGTTTATCATGAGTGTCTGGAAGGGAAACTTAACATGATTGCCGGCGGCCACTACAGTACCGAAGTCTGGGGGCTTCAAGCTGTTATGCGTCATACGATGACGGAACTTGCCATTGACGCTGAATTTTTGGATATTCCCACGGGATTATGATAACCCATGTGGGTTTATAACCCACGGTTATTAAGGAGTATAAAAATGAAACAATTTGTAAAAGAGAAAATCCTGCCATTTTCACTTGCGGCTTTTATTATTATTGTGGATCAAATTTCTAAAGCGATTATTGTAAAAATCAAGCCGGAAACCGGACGGATTAAAGATGTTTTTAATAACGGTTTTTTATGGATATGGCATGTCCGCAACAAAGCGATAGCGTTCAGTTTGGGAGAAAATCTTCCTGATGCGTTCAGGCCTGTAATGTTTATTATCGTTCCCATTTTGGTTTTGGGTTTTTTGGTATGGTATTATTTTAAATCCGATGAATTCACTACGATTCAGCGCTGGGCTGCGGCGGGAATTATCGGCGGCGGTATTGGAAACATCATTGACCGTATTTTCCGCTCAGACGGAGTTGTAGATTTTATCAGCGTAAATATTTACGGCCTCTTTGGGATGCCGCGCTGGCCGACTTTTAATATTGCCGATTCATCGGTCGTCGTATGCTGTTTATTACTGCTTGTCACCATGTTTTTTACTCCTGTAAAAAAGGAGAAGTCACAATGAATAAAAAAATTAATACAGTATTATTTATCCTTGGCGCAACCTTGTTCAATACTATTGTCGCTATTGCCAGTTTTTTGATTTTAATGTTTCTGTACGCAAAATTCCTGCTTCCGATAATACCACAGTCAAGTTATGGCTGGGTTTTTTCATTAATTTTCATTGCGGCAATAGCCATTTCCATTTTTGTTTATCGTATTGTGTTAAAATATTTCATAAATAAAATCAATGTAGAACAGTACTTTGATCCTCTTTTTGTTAAAAGAAATCTCAAAAAACAGTGATGCTTTATGAGCAGAGATGTTTCTTGAGCGTCGAGTATATTTTTTTCGGAACAATTGGTTTGGCTACATGATCGGTCATGCCTGCCGCCAGGCATTTTTCAATGTCTTCCTTAAAAACATCTGCGGTCATGGCAATAATTGGAATTTGCTTATCTTTTCTGCCTGATTCCGCTTCAAAGGCGCGTATTGCGCGCGTCGCTTCGTCTCCGTTCATTTCCGGCATGTTAATATCCATGAGAATCAAATTGTATTTATCGGTATTTTCCTTAAATGTGGAAACGGCAGTTTTTCCGTTCTCAACAAAATCTATGACAATGTTGGTCTTTTCCAGATACTTGGTCAGAATTTCCCTGTTGAACTCCAGGTCTTCCGCGACCAATATTGTGTATTTTTTAAAATCAAATTCGTTCTCTGATTCGGCTGAAGCTTCGGCGGAAACCTTGTCTGCGTTGCCTATCTTCGCTTGTATGGTAAATATAAATTTTGATCCCTTGCCAAGCTCCGATTCAATCCATATTTTTCCCTGCATGAGTTCTACAATACGTTTTGAAATGGCAAGCCCAAGTCCCGTGCCGCCGAAATTTTTTGTGATGCTGCTGTCAGCCTGATTGTAAGACGTGAAAAGTTTTTTCTGCTGCTCTGGTGAAATTCCTATCCCGCTGTCGACAACTTCGACTCTAAGGGTTATTTCGCCATTCTGCTCGTCCATTTTTTCCGCATTCAATTCAACCTTGCCGTTTTCAGGCGTGAATTTTATCGCATTAGTCATCAGATTTGTGATGACCTGCGATAACCTCAGTTCATCGTTGATAATGAACGGGGGAACATTTGAGTTCATATTAACGACTAATTGCTGATGTTTTTCCTGAGCGCGGATGCTTGTTACATCAATGATGTTTGACAACATTCGTCCAAAGTTAAAATCATCAAATGAGAGTTCAAGTTTATTCGCTTCAATTTTTGACATGTCAAGAATATCGTTGATTACGCCAAGTACGTATTTTGACGCGTTGCCCGCTTTCTCAAGGTAACTCTTTATTGTTTGAACGTCATTTGCGTCCGTCGCTATGTTTATCATGCCAATAACGGCGTTTAACGGGGAGCGAATCTCATGGCTCATGTGGGACAGGAATTCGCCCTTGGCGCGGGAGGCGTTCTGCGCTTCCAGTTCCGCCGCCTCGCGGAGGCTGACTTCTTTTGTTTTTATTTCAAGCAATTCTTCAATTTCTTTATTGCGGTCAAGGATCATTTTTTGCTGTTCCATCAGGGACAGATGCGTTTTTATCCTCTGGAGCAACAGTGGTGTGACAAAAGGCTTGTGGATATAATCAACAGCGCCCAGTTTTAAGCCTTCCATTTCGCTTTGCTCGTCGCTCATGGAAGTCAGGAATATAATGGGTATTTCATGGTATTTAACGTCGCTTTTCAGTTTCTTTATCGCTTCGTATCCGTTCATTTCCGGCATTTCCACATCCAGCAGGATTAAATCCGGTTGAATATGTCCCAATAAATCAAACATTTCCAACGCGGACGGAATGGGATATACCTTGTATATTTCTTTCAGGGTATTTTTAAGGGCGTTAAGGTTTTCCAGATTATCGTCTACCGCGATAATTGTTTTTCGTTCAGTACTCATTTTACAATTCCTCCATTTTATATAAATGTTTCTTTAATTTCGCGTGTAATTCATCCGTAACAATTGGTTTTGCAATATGATCGTTCATTCCCGCAGACAGGTATTTGTCAATGTCTTCCTGAAAAGTGTCGGCGGTCATTGCTATAATTGGAATTTGCTTACGTAAATTCCAATTATAGTTTCGAGTTTCACCTTCGGTGAAACTTGAGCAGTCAGATTCTAAAGTTTTTGATTTAAGTTCTTCTTCAAAAACCCGTATTATGCGCGTCGCTTCGTCGCCTTCCATTTCGGGCATGTGAACGTCCATGAGAATCAAGTTGTATTTATCGGGATGTTCGTAATATTTGGAAACAGCCTCTTTTCCGTTTTCGGCAAAATCAATGGCAATGCCCGTCTTTTCCAGAAACGCCAATAAAATTTCCCTGTTGATTTCAACGTCTTCAGCGACCAATATTGAATATTTCTTAAAATCAAAATCGTCTTCTGAACCGCCTATAACCATGTCCGCGCTGCCAACGCCCGCTTTCGTTTTAATGGTAAATATGAATTTTGCCCCATTGTTAAGTCGCGATTCAATCCATATTGTTCCATGCATGAGTTCCACAATCCGTTTGGAAATAGCAAGCCCAAGCCCGGCGCCGCCGGTTTCTTGACGGATGCTGCTGTCGGTATGCTTGTAAGGCGTGAAAATCTCTTTTTGCCGCTCCGGTGAAATTCCTATGCCGTTGTCGGTAACTTCTATCTTAAGTGTTATTTCGCCGTCGTACTCATCGATTTTTTCCGCGTTTAACTCAATCTTGCCGTTTTCAGGCGAGAATTTTATCGCGTTGGTCATCAGATTTGTAATGACCTGCGACAGCCTTAGTTCATCGGTGATAATGAATGGCGGGACATTTTCATTCACATTAACTGTAATATGCATTTGTTTTTTTTCTGCGCGGGCGCTTGTTAAGTCAATAATTTTTGACAGCATATTTTTAAAATTAAAATTACTGTGTGAAAGTTCAAATTTATTGGCTTCGATTTTGGACATGTCAAGAATATTGTTGATTATTTTTAGTATATGCCTTGATGTGTCGTTAGCCTTCGCAAGATAACGCTTTACAGTTTGAATGTCGTCCGTTTCTGCCGCAATGTTTATCGTGCCTATAACGGCGTTTAACGGAGAACGTATTTCGTGGCTCATGTGGGAAAGGAATTCGCTCTTGGCGCGGGATGCGTCCTCCGCTTCCAGTTCCGCTTCTTCGCGCAGTCTGACTTCCTGTATTTTAAAAACAAGTAACTTCTCTATTTCTTTATTCCTGTCGAGTATCATTTTTCGCTGTTCCATCAGGGATATATGTATATTTATCCGCTTGAGCAATAGCGGTGTGATAAAAGGTTTACGGATATAATCAACAGCGCCCAGTTTTAACCCCTTTATTTCGCTTTGAGCGTCTATCATGCCGGTTATGAATATAATTGGTATATCATAATATTCATCAAAGCTTTTTAATTCTTTTGCCGCTTCATATCCGTTCATTTCCGGCATTTCAACATCCAGCAGGATTAGGTCCGGCTGGATATGCTTTAATAAATCAAACATCTCTGACGCTGAGGGGCATGGATATACCATGTATAAGTCTTTTAGGATATTCTTGAGCACGTTAAGGTCTTCAAGACTATCGTCTACTACAATAATTTTTTTCCGCTCATCAGTCATTTGTTCAGTTCTTCCTATGCTTGTCTGACTACTTACGAGTTGTCAGGTAAGGCTAATTCCTCGGCAAGCCGCTTTGCGACTTCGCCCATTTTCGATACGTCGATTTTTTGTCTCAGCCATGTCACCAAATCGGCGCCTTCTTCGTAATCGGCGCTTTCCAGTTCTAACATGGCTTTGTCAATGTCGTCTACATCGTAGTTTTCACAGCTCTTTTGCAGCCGCGCAAGGAGCTCCTTGTCGGGGGCTTTAAGGCGGAGCTTTTTTTCACTGCTATTGGCGTCATACTGTTCCAGCCAGGCTTTTACATTTGCAACAATAACTTCCGTATCTTTAATAAGTTTGATGTTTCTTGCCAAGACTCCTTTTAAGTCGCCGGCTCTGGAAATTGTTTCCAGTTTCAGGGCGGCTTCCCGTATGGCTTCCGCGCCTATACCGGCGCTTGTGCCTTTTAATCCGTGTATGTTAATAACATAGCTTGATAAGTTCTCCTCTGTGACATTTCGCAGCTTGTCTAAAAGTTTTGGTGTGTTGGTAACATAAGAACGCAGCAGGGGAATATAAACTTTTGAGTCGCCGACATACAGGTTAAGTCCTTTTTTTGTATCTACTCCAGGTATCTCTATTACTATATTTTCAGAAGAAACGCCGCCTGCGGAAGACTCGTCAAAAACCGGCACTTCTTCACGGGTGGGGTCGCGCACCCATTTTCTGACAATGTTATCCATTTCCATTACGTCGATGGGTTTGGTTATAAACGCCTGGAAGCCGTGTTCAAAGAACATTTTATCTGTTCCATGTATGGCGTTGGCAGTCAAGGCTATTATCGTTAAATTTTTCGCGTATTCCGTGCCTAATGCGCGAATCTTGTCCACCGTTTCTATGCCGTCCATTCCAGGCATCATGTGATCCATAAATACGGCATTATAGACCGGAGTCCCCGCGCGTATCCGCTCAATGGCGTCATGTCCGTTGTCAACACAGTCAACTTGCATTTTGTAACTGTGTAAAATGCCCGTCGCTACGTCCAGATTGGTCTGCATATCGTCTACAACCAGTACCTTGGCATAGCTCAAATTGAGTCTTATAAATTTTTTGGTGCCAATACGTTTTTCATCGGCATAGCAGAAGCAGCGAAGCTTGCTTGCGATATCCGACCCTAATGTCATATCGTTGACATAGCCCTGCCTGAAATGCATATGGAATGTAGAGCCATTGCCATACACGCTTTCCACTCTAATTTCCCCATCCATCAATTCAATGAGTCTCTTGGTAATGGCAAGGCCCAAGCCCGTACCCTCAATACTCCGGTTGGCTTTTGTATCGACTTGATTGTAATCCGAGAAAAGTTTGTTTATGTCTTCTTTATGTATGCCGATTCCGCTGTCTTTTACGGAAACGTCCATCCACACGGAATTACCGTCGCGGGTACTCCGTATGGTGAGTTCAATGCTCCCCTGGCGCGTATATTTGATGGCGTTTGTAAGCATGTTGGTAAATATCTGTTTTACCCGCAGATCATCACCGTGAAGATTAGCCGGCAGATCGTCCCTTATATCCAGATAAAATTTTATAGGTTTTTCACCAAGGCGCGTAATAACAAGCGTAATAATATCATTCAAAAGGCTTGGCATATAGTAATCAACGGGCGTTATTTCCAGTTTGCCCGATTCAATTTTGGAAAAGTCCAGAATATCGTTTACAATGCTTAACAGCGTAGTGCCCGCGCTGCTTATCTTTGTTAAATTTACCGCGACATGATCGTCCAGATGTT
>Ga0268262_10000774_pt1 | contig 41567 bp, 29 predicted proteins | sample TergutNc150P3_FD_190354 | JGI IMG/M metagenome (GOLD analysis project Ga0268262, IMG submission 190354) | Nasutitermes corniger P3 segment gut microbial community from laboratory colony in Florida, USA - Nc150 P3 (SPAdes) (version 2) | ecosystem: Host-associated > Arthropoda: Insects >...
CGGCGCATGGAGGCGTCGCCCGACGCCCTGAAGAGCCTGACGCAAAGGGACTGGATGAAAAATGAATATGGAGTGCTTTGATTGCGAATTGGTATTAGCATTTAGGAAGCTTCCACGTCCCGGCAGGAAACGCCCAAGGCCGCAAGACTGCTGTTCCCGAGTTCAAGCGGCGAATGACCTCGCCGCGTAACCAGTCGGCATAAATATTATCGCGGCGAAGCCGCATCAGTCTAATGCTATTTACCGATTCTGATGCAATAAATGATCTCGCAGATGCGCTTGCCTGCTACATATCGTGCCGCCGTTTCTTGCAACAGCAAGAAAAAATGGAATAATCCCTGAATCCCAACCCCTTGCCTTCCCCCCAACACCCTGCAATAATTATCCTTGGATTGGAAACATCAATTATGGTCACTAAGGACTATAGCGCATGCACGGGACGCCAGCTAACTAAGGCCAGCCAAGAGAATGGCCGCCCCGTTGCCCCAATTTTCGCTAAAAATTCGGGGGGTGGGGGGGGTAAATATCCTCTTGTCAGCTACTTACAGGCGAAATGTTTAGCATCTAATCACAATAATTCAGGTGTTTTTTGGCCGCGCAGGGAACAGACACTGCGTGGTCGTTTGTTTGTACGCCATTTTGTGCGCAATCTATTTCCCCCATTTTTGCATATTGCTTCCCTTTTTGTACGCGAAGGAACACTTCAATGAAAAAACTATTCTCTCGCGTCCCTTCTTCTTTGCTGGTGCTCGCCTTGGCGTTGCCTTTACTCCTTGCCGTAGCCTGCCCCCATCCCGAGCCGCTGGAAATAATCATCCCGGTTGTAGGACTCGAGTTGAAGCCAAACGAACTCCAAGGCATCCACATAGGCCAAACGCTGACATTTACGGCTATCGTGACGCCGCAGAACGCGACCAACCCCACCGTGGTCTGGGATAGCAGCAACCCATCCGCTGCTACGGTTTCAGGCGGCGGCCAGAATGGCAGCATTGGCACTGTCCGAGGCGTGGCCCTTGGCACGACAGTGATAACCGCCAAGGCAGGCGATGCAAACGCTTACAAGGAATTCACATGCACCTGCTATGTAACGGTGGGCCCTCCAGTGGACGGCGTGAGCCTGAACAAGACAACAACGACGCTTCCCATAGGCGGCACCGAGACGCTTATTGCTACTATCACCCCAAGCAACGCCGCTAACAGAAACGTCACATGGTCAAGCAGCGCCCCGGCCATAGCCACGGTTAACAATGGCCTAGCAACAGGCGTTACCGTAGGGAGCGCGACAATCACAGTCACCACCCAAGACGGCGGCTATTCCGCCACCTGCGCCGTGACAGTGGTGACAACCGGCAGGCCCGGTACGCCGATCGTCAACCTCAGCGGCCTGACGGCCAGCAACAACGCTATCACCAAGCACCAGTACTTGATTTCGGCAAGCGACCCATCCGGCTTGGCCACGTCGTTCACGGCCAGCACCAGCAACGGCGGCACTCTGGCCGCCGTTTCCGGTACCAGCGGTGCCAGCGGCATGTGGATCTACATCCCCGCGAGGGCCGGCAGTGAGATCATCACAGTCAAGGGCAGGAATAGCTACGGTGAGAGCGATGGCGGCGGCATCATGGCGTCCGTTGTGGAAAACAGACTGCCCTCGATAGGTACTGGCACCACTGTTGCGACCGGTGCCACTAAGACCGTCACCTTGCCCTCTTCCGACGCTGATGGCGACCTCGTCACTTGGGCAGTCACCAACAACGACGGCTTAACGGGCAGCAAGGGCAGCGTGGTCATCCAAAGTTCCAACTTAGTGATCGCCATTGGCACTGGCTCCGCAGTTGGCGACAAGTACACACTCAGGCTTACGTCCACCGAGAAGTATCCCAATGCGGCGGGCTATACGGTCAACACCCTAGCACACGAATATCAAGTCGAGGTGGCGGCAGTTGACCATGAATCATGGTCCCAAGGCGACTCACGCGGCCAAATAGTTGCCTACCCCAACAACAATGGCCGCACACCCATTGGCGTGCCTTTCGTTTTTCAATTCAACGCTGGCGACCCGATGCTCCAAGGCAACAATGTTGTCTGGTGGGGTGTCAATGGCGGCCTTAGTCCTTTTGATGCATCCGGCGCAAATGCCGCTCCCTCCTACAGTTGGATAGGCCAGTCACAAAAGAATGGCGGCTATCTCCGCCCCGCCATCTTCTCTTTGGGGCTTTCCTTCGAGCGCTGGCGCTTGGGCAAAAACTACATAACCGGCAAGCTGAACAACGACCGCAGTAATTTCACGGCTGGCAGATTGTTTTTCGTGCCTAGCGATGGATATGTACCCGATACCTTTAGCTCTAGAGCCTTATTCGGAGTGAGGGCTAACTTTGAGAGAGACAAAGTCCTCGCTTACCAGGACTTCTATATCAATGTGACCAGCAACCAAGTGCCCATAGTCACAGGGGCAGCCCTTGGGTCGCCACTTGTGTTCCGCAGTGAGCAGGGTACATCTACTGGAGAGCCCACAAAGATAAGCATCTCCAACCTGAGCGTCGCCGACCAAGACATCAGTGCCTATGGCGACGTCCTCACCTTTGTCCTTAATGGCGTCACCTATGGCAACAACGCTTATAGCGCGATAGGCGGGGCATTGGACGTTACTGGCCATATACTAAGATTCCTAGCTAGGCCCTACCCCGTTGAGGGCCTTGAGATAGACGCGGCGAGGACGTACGCCGGCACAATCTACGGCAATGGCGTTGACAACGACTTTTACGAAGACGGTGCTGGCGACAAATACACCGTGGCCGAGAATATCTATCAGGTTCACAAGGACACGTACAACAATAGGGGCAACTTAAGCTACTCGGTTAGTTCTTCCGGTGCTGTAACCTTGGGTGCCATCGAATTTGTCACAGTCCCCAAGTCGTCCGAGATCAAAAGAACCCCAACCGACACCATTGGCGTCACCAACGAGGGCCTCACATTCCATTACACAGTGGTTGACCTTGGCGGCAAGGAAGTTAAGTTCACAGTATTTGTCCCAACCAGCCGTGGCTAATACCAGTTCAAAATAAAATCAGCACTGATTCAATTTGGAATTGGAATAAATTAACAATTGAGCTTCTTGCAAAACTTTTAGCGTTCATAGAAGCCGCCGAGGTTTCCCCTGCCGTGCTTCGCACAGATTCTTCTATGAACGCGAAAATGGTTTTGTGGGGTTAAGCAGAAAAATAATTTATTCATTAAAAAATAGTTGAATGTTTTAAACTAAAAAAATTTTAGTTGACTAGCATCATATTTTTGCCGATACTAGAATCTAGGAGGGCAAAGTATGTCTATGCTGCCACTGACCCAAAAATCCAACGAAGCCTTGGTGGAGGCGCGAAACCTTGCAGCAGAGGGACAGCACCCGGAGCTGCTCCCACAGCATCTGTTCGCGGCGCTGCTGGCGCCGGACATGGGCCTTAGGCCCCTACTAGAGAGGGCTGGCGCCGCTCAGATGAACGCCCTGATAGACGCCTCAAACGAACTGATCTCCAAGCTCCCCAAAGCCATTGGCGGCGCGGAGCCCATAGTGGGGCCCGCCATGCGGAACTTTCTTGAACTGTGCTCGGATACGGCCAGGGGGCTGGCGGATCGCTATGTTGCCACCGATGCCATGCTGCTGGCGTTCACCAACGCCCATACCGATGCGCGCAAGGCGCTGGAGCGCTTCGGGGTCACCAGAAGCACTTTGGAAAGCGCGATACGCGAGCAGCGCAAGGGTTCGCGCGTCGAAGATGAAACGGCAGAGGAAAAATTCGCAAGCCTAGAGCGCTACGCCATTGACTTTACGGCGCGGGCCGAGGGCGGCAAGCTAGACCCGGTCATCGGGAGGGACGAAGAGGTTAGGCGGGTGCTCCAGGTGCTTTCTAGGAGGACAAAAAACAACCCCGTGCTAATAGGCGAGCCAGGGGTGGGGAAAACCGCCATTGTAGAGGGCCTGGCCCAAAGAGTCGCGCACGGGGACGTGCCCGAAAACCTAAAGGGCATCAGGATCATGGGGCTGGATATGGGGGCCTTGGTGGCCGGCAGCCAGTACCGCGGCCAATTTGAGGAGCGCCTAAAGGGCGTGATACAAGAGATCGAAAAGAGCGAGGGCCAAATAGTGCTTTTCATTGACGAAATGCACACGCTGGTGGGCGCTGGGTCTGCGGAGGGCAGCATGGACGCAGCTAATTTGCTCAAGCCCGCGCTGGCGCGGGGAGACCTAAGGTGCATCGGCGCGACTACGCTAAACGAATATCAAAAGTACGTGCAAAAAGACGCCGCGCTGGAGCGGAGGTTCCAGCCAGTGTATGTCGAAGAACCCAGCCAAGAAGATGCGATTTCCATATTGCGCGGACTCAAAGAACGCTACGAGCTGCATCACGGAGTTCGCATCAAAGATTCTGCATTGGTAGAGGCGGTGGCGCTTTCCAGCCGATACATCGCCGACAGATTTTTGCCGGACAAGGCGGTTGACCTTATGGACGAGGCGGCTTCCAGCGTACGGATACAGATGGACAGCCGCCCACTTGAAATTGACGTAAGGGAGAGGCGGGAACTGCAACTGCAACTGGAGCGCCACGCGCTGGCCAAAGAGACGGACGCTGCAAGCAAAGAGAGGCTGGCCGATTTGGAAAAGGAACTCGCGGAGCTTGGGGAAGACTTGTCTAGGCTCAGGTCTCAGTGGGAAGGCGAAAAGATTCAAATAGAAAAAACCCGCGCCATGCAGAAGCGCCTCGACGACATGCGCTTCGAGCTAGACCACGCAAAATCAAAGGGAGAACTAGAAAGGGCCTCTAGGTTGGAGTACGGCGAAATACCCACGCTGGAAAAGGAATTAACTGAAGCCTCTAACCGAGAAAACGCAATGTTGCGGCTAGAGGTCAGCGAAGAGGACATAGCCTCGGTGGTGAGCCGCTGGACTGGGATCCCAGCGTCGAGGCTTCTGGAGGGCGAGGCCCAAAAACTGCTCCAGATGGAGACAAGGCTTGCCGAGCGAGTGGTCGGCCAGCAGGCCGCCCTGCGCGCCATATCGGACGCGCTGAGACGCAACAGGGCGGGCCTGTCAGACCCAAACAGGCCCATCGGCAGCTTTCTGTTCCTAGGGCCCACTGGCGTCGGGAAAACAGAAGTGGCGCGGGCGCTGGCTGAGTTTTTGTTTGACGATGAAAACGCGATGATCCGCATTGACATGAGCGAATTTACGCACGAGGCCGACGCTACAAGGCTCATCGGCTCGGCACCGGGGTTCGTAGGCTTCGAAGATGGCGGGCGCCTGACGGAGGCCGTGCGGAGGCGGCCGTACGCGGTGATCCTGCTGGACGAAATGGAGAAGGCGCACCCAAGGATATTTGATCTGTTCCTTCAAGTTTTGGAAGACGGGCGCCTGACGGACGGAAAGGGGAGGACGGTCAATTTTAGGAACACCGTCGTGTTGATGACCTCAAACGTGGGCGGCAAGGCCATATTCGATGCTGGGGGAAGCTGCGACGAGGCTTCACTGGAAGTACAGGCTGCGCTACGAGAATATTTCAGGCCGGAGTTCTTAAACAGGGTAGATGAAATAATCACGTTCAACGCCCTTGGCAAAGGCGACATGGCCTCTGTCGCAAAGATACAGATGCGAAGGCTGGAGGCTCAGTTGGCGCAGAAGCGCGTCGGCCTGTCAGTCAGCGATGAAGCAATTGATTGGCTGGCCGAAAACGGTTTTGACCCGCACTATGGCGCCAGGCCGCTCAAGAGGCTCATCCAGCAGGTTGTCGCAAACCAAATATCCAAGATGGTGCTCAGCGGTCAACTAAAGATTGGAAACACGGCAAAGGTGTCTGTTGAAAACAACGATATTGCTATAGGTTCTGAAACAGCACAGTAGCTTTGCCTATCTGATGGGCTGAACAAAGACCGCATTGAAAGATGCGATGCCATCTTTGTCGGTGCGGTGCAGCGGCTTGCCATTCTTCCATATTGTTGCGATGTTTCCTTCGCGCCCGGCAACAAAGACGTCGCGCCCAAAAGCGAAGACGGAATAGAAATATGCAGGGGGCTGCTCCACGCTGTAAGGCTGGGCGTACCCATTCACCCATAGCACGCCCTCTGGAACCTGTGCCGCCGCGCCCATCGAGGCTTCGAAGCCCGCCACATACACATTAGGGCCTAAGACAAAAATATTGTAGGCCCCCGCGTCGCTGCCGTCTGCGCTTAGGCTGACGGGTTCCCCATTCACCCACACCGTGGCCATTCCTTGGCCATATTTGTCTTTTTCGCTGCCCGCAACGTACACGTCGCCGCCCGATACAAATACAGAGCGGGCAGAGGCCTGGGGGGAGCTTTCATCGTTGAGCATCCGCCCCGCGCCATTTGTCCATAGCAATGCTGACTCTGCTGCTTTTCCGCGGGTTTCGCTTCCGGCTGCGTACACGTTTTCGCCGAGGACAAAAACAGAATTTGCGTTGGCTGGAAAGCGGCCCTTGCTGAGGCTGAACGTTTCGCTGTTTACCCAAAGCGTTGCGATGCTTATGCCTTTTTCGTCATTGACATACCCAGCGACATACACATTTTCGCCTTCGACAAAGACAGAATTAGCGCACCCGTTGCGGGCCTCATCACTGAGGGCTGTGCCCTGCCCATTTTTCCACAGCATCGCAATGTTTGTGCCTTCTTCTGTCTGTTCAAAGCCCGCAACAAAAACGTCAACGCCGGACACAAATACAGAATTGGCGCCGGCTTTGACTCCAAGTTCGCTCAGCCGCATAACTGGCTCGCCATTTTTCCAAAGCATGGCTACGCTGGCGCCCTCGGCGTCAAATTCCTCTCCAACGGCATAGACATCATATAGCGGCTTTTTTTTGCCAAAGACGATAAACGCCGCCACTGCCAACGCCATCGCCGCTGCCGCAATGTAAATTGGGAGCTTCCTCATGATGCCAAGTATAGCGGCATTGTTCTTGGTCGTGCAACAATGCAGCAGGTTTTGGCAGGCCCGGATCTGTGAGGGCCGACAGGGCTACTTCACGAAAACGCCAGTGACTTGGGCGTCGAACTTTCCATCGCTGACGTTCTTTATCACGCCGTTTTTCCACAGAACCGCTACATTTACGCCATTTTCATTGATCTGTTCCCCGGCAACATATACGTCCCCACCAAATATTTTCAGTGAAACGGCCCTAGAAGAAGTCCCCTTGCGTCCAAGGCGTATAATTTCAGAATTTTTCCATAGGGTGGCAATTTGGCCTCCTTCGGAGGGGATATGCTCTTCCCCCGCAACATACACGTCCGCATCCGCCGCAAATACTGCGCGGGCTTTTGCGAGCGTGCCTAGGCCGCTGAGCCTGCGGCTTGCGCCATTTTTCCAGATGTTTGCAATGGAATGGTCGCAGTTGCTTATCGCCACGTACACATTCTCCGAATCAACAAAAACCGAAGATGCGTCTGCCGATGCTGTGCCACCGGCAAGGGTTTGGGCTTTGCCATTTTTCCACAGAGTGGCGATAGTTTTTCCCATGGAACTTAGTTCAAACCCTGCGACATAGACATCGCCATCCGAAACAAAAACGTGTTCAGCCACGATGTTTGCAGATGTAGGGCGGCTTGCAACAGAAATGCTTGCGTTGGGGAACTGAAAATCTGTCAGCATAGTGCTTCTAGTCTGAGAAAAAACATTTTCCCCAGGCACAAAAACAAATTCGCTCGCGGCTTTGGTTGCGGATGGTCGGCTCAAGCGCTGCGCTTTGCCATTTTTCCACAGCATGGCGAACCAACCAGATGTTGGGTGTTTTTCGGCCCCGGCTACATACACATCGCTTCCCGAAACAAATACGGAGCTGGCAAATGCCGGTCTGTTTCCCTCGCTGAGCTTCGCTGGGACGCCATTCACCCATAGCACGGCCACATTGCCGTTCTGCCCCGCTGCATAGACATCATCGCCAGAAACATATACTGAATTGGCGCAAGAATCAACGTTTTTGGGATCGGTGGCATCGCTTAAAGGTTGCGGGATTCCATTCTTCCAAACCGTGGCGACCCAATTACCTTGAAGGCGCGCACTCTTAACCCTTCCAGCCACATAAACGTCTGGGCCTTCCGATTGCGCTGAGTCCCGCCTGGCATCCACTGCGCGGCCCTGTGGCCACCCAAGACTGCCAAGCACCATGGCAGCCATAAAGGACACTGCAATTAAAATTGTGCTTGTTGTTTTCATTTCAAATCTCCTGTTTGCGTTTTTTCCCATTGTAGCAACTTTTCGCTGGCTGGATCGTACGCGCTAATACCAAGTTGCGTTCAGTCAAACGCAACTTGGTATAAAGGCAGCGGGAACCGATGCCCGCACAATGGGGCTGAAATATGCAATCAGCCGAAAAATATCGAAAAGCCGACACTTCTGCAAAGTCCAACAGGGCGGCCTTGGCATCCAATGCGCCATCGGATGCCAAGATATTTTTGAAAATGCTGGGTTTTCCAGCTTTTTCCAAAACTTTGGCGCTTTTGCGTTCAAGCCCGCTTGAACGCGATTTGGTATTACTTCACAAAAACACAAGTGATAGGCCAGACTACAAGTGCAGTCTGGCCTATCCTGCCTACAGTTTCTAAATTTTCCCCTTGCCATTGCACTTGCTGCAAGTAACTTTTCCCTTGCCCTTGCATGTGCTGCATTCGAATTTTTCTTTCCCGGTACCTCCACAGCTCTTGCACCCTTGAGCGGTGAGCTTGCCCGGCACCCTGACCACCTGTTTGCCATTGCAAGTACGGCAGGTCTCTTTCCATTTGCCTCTCCCTTGGCATTCCCAGCATTCCACTTTCCCCTTTCCGTTGCACTGGTCGCATTTTTCTTTGGCATAAACTGCCGAATGAGAATGGGCGGCGCGCGCGTCGGGGCTGGCTGCTGTGAGCGCTGCGTGGTCTGCGTCCTCGTGGTCGCAGTCGGTTCCACAGTGGTCGTGGTCGCAGTCGGAGCCGCAGTGGTCGTGGCCGCACGCGCATTGCTCGTGGGCGGGATGATGGCCATCGCCGTGGATCGGCGCCAGCCACAGAACGGTTGCCGACATGGTGGCGGCCAGGATGATTTTAGACAGGATCATTTTATGATCTCCCTTAGAGAATTGGTGGCGTCATTGCCACATTGGTTAGTGATGCAATATTTTCCTTCTTTGTGGCCATGGTGCATGTTGCACCTACGCAACTATCCAGTCGCCAATTCCGGCCTACGAACTTCCAACGGGGCTACCGCCTCAAATTTCTGCTCCTGTCAGGCGGGGGGGAAGTCCTGGCTGGGGGTGGCGAACTCCTCGACGGGGGCGGCGCAACGCTCCTTGATGGCGGGGCCTGGCTGCCTCTGTCAGAGCTGCCCGAATTGTTTCTCTCTTCCCTGCTACCAGTGCCACGGCTGCGAGAAGCGTCGTTTTCCCCGCGCTGCTGTCTGGAGTCGGCTTGGCGGCCCTCCCCTCTCTTTGAATCGTCATCATCAGTTCTGCGGCTTGGTCGGGTTTCCCGCCTTGAATCATCATCGTCGCTCCTGCGGCTTGGTCGGACTTCCCGCCTTGAATCGTCGTCATCGCTCCTGCGGCTTGGCCGGACTTCCCGCCTTGAATCGTTGTCGTCGCTTCTGCGGCCTAGTTGGACTTCCCTCCTGGGCTGTTCGTCCGAGTCCGCCCTGCGGCCAAGGGCCCTTCTTTGGGCTCTGTCTTGGTCGCTGCCCGTTCCATCGTCGCGGGGTTCTGACCGTCGGGGTTCAGCGGGCCTGTTGCTTGGGCGGACAACCGACCTATCGGCCAACGCCCTTCTTGAGGCTTGGTCTTCAAAGGGCCTGTCCGCTGGCTGGCCCGCGCCAGTTGGATTGGCGCTGGGCGGGGCCTGCCGCCTGACCACAAGCTGCCTTCCGGCATGCTTTTCATAGGCCGCAATCCTTTCGTTTGAAACTTCCCTAGACAGCGCCCTGCGGAACTGGCTTGGCTCGGGGTTTTTGAACTCTTGCCTAGTGACAATCAGCGGCCCCTGCCTCCAAGGCGCGGCAAGGGATCTGTTTCCGTTGGCGGCGGTGGGAAAGCGGTTCCCAATGTCGCCAACGCCCATGGTGTGGCTGTAAAGGTTCCTTGCGTGGATGTTCCTGACATGGACGACATTCCACAGATCCCTGTTCCACCCGTGGTGGCCCCAATAGATCGGGCGGTTGTAGTAGCCCAGCGGCGCCCACCCGAATAAGCCGTCCATTATGTTCCAAGCCACCCAGGCGGGGCTGTAAAAGACGCCTGGTATCCAGTACCAGCCATACATGGGGCTCCACCCCCAGCGCCCGTAGTGGTGGGTAACGTAGCCGAATGGGTCGTAGCTGACCCAAGTCATCCCGCCTCTGTATGCGCCCCAGTGGCCGCGCCAATATGGCCGCCACCCTGCCAGCGCGATGCTTGGCCGCCAGCACCAGCCCACATTTACGACGTTGACCCAGTCGCCGTGGCCGTCAAGGGAATTGGCATAGTAGCGGATCTCAGTCGGGAGGCGCTGGCTGCTCTCCGAGCGGGTCAGGGACATGCGGTTTTCCGCCCAAGAATCGAAAGAGTCCAATTCATAGGTGTTGAATGACCTTGTCCGGTTAAAACGCTCGTTGTCGCTGTAGATGGTCAGCCTTTCCCCAGCGCCGATGGTGGCTGTGTCCATTTTGTTGCGAATTGCAACATTGCCGGAGTACACCTTGATGATCAGCGAGCGGTCGTTCCCGACCTCGATGCTCACGACGCACCTGCCATCCATGGTGACGCTGCCAGACGGCGTGTCTATGCGGAAAAACGCCTCGCTCTGGGGGCCGATGGCAATGCGGAGCCGCCCCAGGCCAAGCCTGAAGAGCGCGGTGGTCTTGCCGTCCTGGTCGTCGAAGAGGGTGGCAACCTCAAATCGGGTGCGCTCTGCGAAGGCGAGCCTTGTCCCGTCCCCGAACTGGATGACCCCGCGTCCATTGCTTTCGACGATAGCGTCGCCCTCGGAAATGGGGGTGCCCTTGGTCAGTTCTTCATCGTCGTCCCATTTGCGGATGACAACATTGCCTTCCAAATGGCTGACCATGGCGTAGCGCTCGGGGCGCTCGCCCAAGTACTCATCGGGGTCCTGCGCAAAGGCAGGGGCGGGGCAGATGATGGCCGCAGGGGCCAATAGCGAAATAGACTTGAGCGCCTTCAGCGCTGGGGATTTGCACAAAGTTGACAACATGACGCACCTCCTGACAAAGTGGGCGAATGGATTTTGCCCTGCTTGCTTTATGCTAAACCCATGCCAAGCCGACAAGGTACCAAATGGCAACAATAACAACAATGATAACAGCGTTTGTGTGAAAAATTGGCATCAGCGACATTTTTTTGGTTGCGGTCTTTTGTTGCAGAATGCAACATTGCGGAAACAGTTCAGCATTGGGCGACATCCCACCCTGTCAGCGCCCGCAGGTTTTTGCAGGCAATGTCGTGGACGTGCTTTTCGCCGCAGCCCCTCAGTTCGGCCAAACGCCGCGCCGTATGCACCACGAAGGCTGGCTCGTTGGGCTTGCCCCTGTGCGGCGCGGGGGCGAGGAATGGCGCGTCTGTCTCTACCAATATTCGGTCTTCAGGCACCCATGCTGCGGCTTCCCCGATAGCTTGGCTGTTTTTGGGGAATGTTAATATTCCAGAAAAACTGATATAAAAGCCAAGGCTTACGGCCCTCTGCGCGAATAGCAGGTCTTCGGTGAAGCAGTGGATAACGCCCCCAACCTTTGAGGCTCCTTCTTCTTCCAATATTGCCAGCGTGGCGTCCGGCGCCGACCTAGTGTGGATCATCAGCGGTTTGCCGATCTCTATGGCAAGCCTTATTTGTGCGCGGAAGGCGTTTTCCTGCAAGTCCCTTGGGCTCAAGTCGTAATGCCAGTCTAGGCCGGTTTCCCCCACGAACAGGGCCAGCGGCGACTTTAAAAGGACGCGAAGCCCCATTTCAGCCTCGGCGTTCCATGTCTTTGCGTCGTGTGGGTGAACGCCTAGGGAGGCCCTGATGTTGCTGTAGTTTTCAGCCAGCTCGAGAACTTTTTTTGAATCATCCAAGTCTGTCCCTACTGCAACTGCGCCGACGACCCCCGCTGCCTTGGCACGGTTTAGCATCCCGTCAATGTCTTTGTCTTTCTGGTAGCCTCCGGTCAAGTGGCAATGGGCGTCAACAATCATTTGCGGTGGCTCCTGTAAAAAGTATATCCAAAGCAGACCAGCTAGGCCACGCCCGGCGGGAAATCATTGGCCGGGGCCTGATGATGAGGGGAAAAAACAAAACCTTGAAAAAAAAACAAATGTGGGATAACATTTCAGATTGAATGGATATGCCCTTGGCTGCCCAACCTAGTGCGCTCATCGTGGGAGTATCCAAGAACGACATGGAGACCTAAGCATGAAACAAGGCATACACCCCAAGCTGCACGAAGTAATAGTCCACTGCGTCTGCGGAAACGAATTCAAGACCCGCTCCACCAAGCCAGAACTCCGCGTTGAGACATGCGCGTCCTGCCACCCGTTTTACACCGGTAAGCAGCGCGAAGTGGCCATCACCGGCAGGGTCGAAAAATTCCAGAAGAAGTACGCAAAGGCAACTGCCAACAAGTAGCCACATTGTCTTTTAGGGCGGGCCGATAGCTGTCGGCCCGCCCTTTTTTTAGCGGCGGGAAAGGATTTCATGCAAGACCAGTTGGAGGCGCTGGAGGCAAAGTACCAAGAGGTAGAGGCCCAGCTACAGGATCCCGAATACACAAGGGATCCCAAGCGACTGATCGAGCTGGCCAGGCTGAGGGCCGAAATGGAGCCCGTGGCAAAGGCTTGGGCCACACAGCGCAGCCTCATCAAACAGTTGGACGAAGCCGAGGCGATAGCCTCGGACAGGGAAACCGACGCCGAATTGAGGGAGCTGGCCCAAAGCGAGATACCCGAGCTCAAAAAGTCCATACAGGCTGGGGAAGAAGAGCTGAGGCGACTGCTGATCCCCAAAGACCCAAAGGACGCCCGCAACGTGATCCTAGAAGTGAGGGCGGGCACAGGTGGCGAAGAGGCGGCGCTTTTTGCTGGCGAATTGTTCAGGATGTATGTTAGGTTCGCCGAGCGCAAAGGCTTCAAAGTTTCCGTTTTGGACGAGAGCGAAGCCGACATGGGCGGCGTAAAAGAAATCATCGCACAAATAGAGGGCGAAGGAGCGTACAGCCTATTCCGCTTTGAATCGGGCGTGCATCGCGTACAGAGGGTGCCAAAGACAGAGAGCCAGGGCAGGGTTCACACATCTGCCGCCACCGTGGCAGTGATGCCCGAGGCAGAAGAAGTTGACGTTCAGATACTCGAAAAAGACCTCCGCATTGACGAATTTTGCTCGGGCGGCAAGGGGGGCCAAGGCGTCAACACCACATACTCGGCTGTCCGCGTGACACACTTGCCAACAAATACAGTGGTGCAATGCCAAGATGAGCGCAGCAAGCTAAAGAACTTGGCAAAGGCCATGACAGTCCTGCGCTCACGCCTGCTGGAAAAAGCTATGGAGGAACAGACCGCCAACAGCGCGGCCCTGAGAAAATCCCAAGTCGGCAGCGGAGACCGCTCGGAAAAAATAAGGACGTACAACTTTCCACAAAGCCGCGTGACCGACCACAGAATAAATGTGACCACGCACCAGTTGGAAACCTTCATGCAGGGCCAGTTGGAGCCAATTTTGGAGCCGCTGAGGGCCGCATTTGAAGCCGAGAGGCTGCAGCAGTTGGATGGCTAGGGAGCCTAGTAGCTCAAAAATGGCTAGGTTTTGCAAGAGAATTATATGCTCGAGAACACCAAAATTTGGTGCGGCCTACAGCACCGCAACAAATCGGGGACAACGAGTGGTCACTTGGCGTACGCGGTGGTCTGGATGACGAATACGTACCACATGGTCTTTGTTGTAATCTTCTTGCCTTTGGCCTGGGCCTCCTTGACCTTGGCGGCGTAGTTGTCGTGTCCCACGTCAAACAGCCCTAAGACAACGCTGTATGATGCTATTTCGGTGCTGCCCCCCGTGACGTTTTCGGCTGCAGGGTACCCTGTAAACAGCCCGTGGGCGTCGGCGGTGCCGCCAATGGTGGTGGCCGTGACGCAGCCCGTTGCCGCAATCAGTGCCGCTGCGGCGACGATCCCAGAAAACTTGCGTAGCTTCTTCTTGCGTAGCTTCTTCATGATGCCCTCTAGGGTTTTTGGTAGAACAATTTCTACTCAACTACTCTATTATTATACCAATTCGCGTTCAATTGTCATTTGAACGCAATTTGGTATCAAAGTATAATAAATCTTTAAGCGTTCTTGCTATTTGCCGCCGTCATTCTGTAAACTTCCGTATAGGGCAAGAGGTAAAAATGGACAAGCCCAGCATGCATCCCAGTCCTGGCAGCCGCTTGGCGGCTTATGTGGGGGACTCCCTGCGCTTGGAGCTGGAACACGAGTCGGCCAAGATGCCGACGTGGAACGCCTTTTTGAGGACCAACCTCGGCAGGGGCGCACAGGCTAGGAAAGAAGTCATCGCAAGCGCGGGGGGGCGGGAAAAGGAATCCCTCACCTTTGGCGGCTCCAGTTGGAGGGACATCCCGCTGCTGGCCGAGCCGGGAAAGTGGGTGCTTGATTTGACTTTGACGGAAGTCGGCCACTTTAGGGCCAAGGCGTACGTCCTTGATCCCGATGGACACCAGCATTGGCCAGATGGCCCCGACTTTGGGATATCCGTCCTTCCCGACAGCCTTAGGGCGGGCAACACCATCTACTGCGCTTTCCCAAGGATGTTCGGCCCATCCCGCACCCGCAGGAAGGCCGCAGACCCTGAAAATGAAGAGAAGTACAGGCAAATGGAAAGCGAAGGGTTGACGGTGATACCCAAGAGCGGGACTCTTAGGGACTTGACGGCCCAGCTTAACCACATCTTCAATGAACTGGGATGCCGCGTGCTGCACCTTCTTCCAATAGGGCCGACACCCACGGTGACGGCCAAGATGGGGCGATTTGGCAGCCCTTACGCGATTCAGGATATGACGGCCATAGACCAGGCACTGATAGACTTCGACCAGCGCACAACTGGAGTGGAGCAGTTCCGCGAGCTTGCGGACGGCGTACACCTGCGGGGCGGGCAGCTATTCCTAGATATAGTCATCAACCACACGGGCTGGCACAGCACTTTGATGGAATCGCATCCTGAGTGGTTTCAGCGGAATGGGGACGGAACATTCAAAAGCCCCAGCGCCTGGGGCATCACTTGGGGAGACTTGGTGGAGCTGGATCAGCATCTGCCTGAACTATGGAAATCAACCGCCGATTCGCTCATCGAATGGTGCAAGCGCGGCGTGGACGGATTCCGCTGCGACGCTGGCTACATGGTGCCTCTCCCTGCTTGGCAGTACGTGATAGCAAGGGTAAGGGAGCAATTTCCCAACACTGTGTTTTTGCTGGAGGGCCTTGGAGGGGCTTGGGAACTGACCGAGTCGCTGTTGACCGAAGGCGGCATGCAGTGGGCGTACTCGGAGCTATTCCAAAACTATGGCCCGCTTGAGGTGTCCGCATACGTTGACCACCTGCTGCTGCAAGGCCAGCGCATGGGCCCGTTGGTGAACTATAGCGAGACCCACGACAACCTGCGCCTAGCAGAAAAGGGCAAAGCATGGAGCCTGATGAGGAACCGCCTCTGCGCCTTGTCCAGTCACAGCGGGGCATACGGCTTTACATGCGGCGTTGAGTGGCTGGCGACAGAAAAAGTTGATGTCCACGAAGCCCGCGGAATGGCTTGGGGGTCCGGGGGCAACCTCGTCCAAGAGATTTCGACTCTGAACCTGCTGATTTCGAGCCACACATGCTTCCAAGACGGGGCCAAGGTCGAGCGCATTAGCCCCAACGATTCTTGGGTGCTGGCTCTGACGCGCCACAGCGCGGATTCTGCCGATTGCGGATTGGCCCTTATCAACCTAGATTCAGAATCGAAGCGCACCATAGCCATCAACCGCCGGATATGGGAATCCATGGGGACTCCGTATATTGACTTGCTGGGGCAGGAACCTCCAGAGGCGTTGGTGATTGGGGAGGACGTACACTTCAAGCTGCCAGAGGGCGCCAGCTACTTCCTTGCCGTCAGCCAGCAGCCTACGGGCCTTTATGGTTCGGACTATATGCTTGCCAGGGCTAGGTCGGCTTGGGCCATACAAAATTTGTCGCTGCACCTGCCCATGGAATCGTTTGGCAAGTACGACTGGAAAGAGCTTGCCGCAATGGTTGACGATGACCCCCTTGCCTTTCTTGCGGCACTGCCCAAAGTGGGGTCTGGCGGCGGCGGGCTGCTGGAAAGGCTACGCTCGGCCATCGCCGGCAACTCGTACCCCTTGGCACTGTTGTGGACTCCCGAAGACATAAACAGGACATTTCTAGTTCCGCCCGGCCATTCTGTGCTGCTCAGAGATTCATTCCCATTTGAAGTGGCCATCGCTCTGCCGGGCCGCGGCCCCCTCAATTTGAGATCCATTCGCGCAGGGAAGTTCCACGTTGCATCTCTGCCGCCAGTCTCCGGGCTATGCGCTTTTGAAGACGTGCATTTGGAATTGAACCGCTTCTCCGAGGCCGGCGGCAAGCGCGCCAGCGGAACTATGAGATTCTTGCCCAAATTGCACACAGAAAAACCATCTTCCGCAGTGAAGCGGCGGGGTTTCAGCTTCATCGGGCGGGCCGCCGCTGCAAAGCATGCCAAGGCAGAGCAAGAGAACCTTGTCGCCGGCAGGGCCAACGCCGTGGCGCTGGTGAGGGGGTTGAGCGGCGCGACAGCAGAAGAGTCCGCGCAAATCAGAAAGCCCATCCATACGGGTCAGCATCCACATCCGATACAAAAGCTCAAAACCGATGCAATAGCGCTGCTGACAAATGGGCGCGGGGGGATGGCGCGGATCCATGCGGACTTGGGGCGCATCACCAGCAAGTATGACTGCGCCCTAGGGGCAAATCTGCACCCAACGGCCCCATGCGACCGCCACATATTTGTCAAAAGGGTCAGGGTGTGGGCCAACGCCGATGGGTTCATAACAGAGCTTAACGCCGAAACGCTGATCAGGTTCTTCGCAGGCCCGCCCGCGTCGTGGGTTTTCCTCGGACACGCCGGGGACGGCAGGGCCGCAGAAATATACCTAGACGCCGACATCTTGCCAGGCAGCAATACCCTAGTGCTGCGCTTCGAGAGGCCCGATGCTCCACCAGAGCATGGCAACGACCTGCCTGACTATGCCAAAGTGCGACTTACTGTCCGCCTAGACGTTGAAGACAGGTCTTTCCACTGCGAAACCAAAAAGTGGGAAGGCGCGGACAAGTACCTGGATCAAATCACCAAGCATGACAAAAAGGGGTTTGTGTTCAACCCTGCCACCGACAGGCGGCTGGCGGCATTTTCAGACAGCGGAACCTTCAACAGGGAATCCGAATGGAGCCTTAACCTGCCGCACACAGTAGAGGGCACTAGGGGTCAGACGGACTGCGGCGATGCGTGGAGCCCTGGCTGGTTCGACGTTGAAATGCCCAAGGGCAGCGTAGCGCACATAGTGGTAAGCTCCGAAGAAAAAATACCAAGCAACTGGGCCGATTTCCAGTCCATGCGAAAAACAGCACTAGCCCCACTGATAGGGCTTGCCAAAACAGAGTTCGAGCAGCACCTCATACCAAACCTTGGGGCATTTGTAGTGGAGAGGGACGGCGGCAGCTCGGTAATAGCCGGCTACCCTTGGTTCTTGGATTGGGGCAGGGACACTCTGATAGTGTGCCGTGGCATGATTTCTTGCGGGCTGGCCGAAGAAGCGGCCAAGATATTGGTTACATACGCGGCCCTAGAAAAAAAGGGCACGCTGCCCAATATGCTCACGGCGGACAGCACTGCCAACAGGGACACGTCCGACGCCCCGCTGTGGCTTGCCCTAGCTTCAATAGAGGCCGCTGCGGTGCTGGGGGCCGACTTTTTGAACTCGCCCCTTTCCGATGGGCGCACACTGCTGGGCGCGCTGGAATCAATAGCCGAATGGTACAGCAAGGGCACCCCAAATGGAATCCGAATGGATCAGGATTCCGGCCTGATATGGAGCCCCCCGCATTTTACTTGGATGGACACCAACTATCCCGCTGGCTCCCCGCGCGAGGGCTATCCCGTGGAGATACAGGCGCTATGGATATGCCTGTTGCGTATGCTTGGCGACACCCTGCCCGAGAAGGCCAGGAAGTGGCGCGACTTGGCAAAGCTGGCCGAATCGTCCATTGAGAAATTCTGGCTTGGTCCAGAGGGGTATTTTGCAGACGTGCTGATAGCCCCGGCGGGCCGCCCAGCCAGGGACGCTTGGCCAGCCGACCACCTGCGCCCAAACCAGCTATTCTTAATATCCTTGGGCTTGGTCAAAGGCGAAAAAGCGCAGTCAGCGGTCTCCGCCGCTATGAGGCATCTGCTCATCCCTGGCGCGATTCGAAGCCTGGCCCCGCTTCCCGTCAAAAGGGCTCCGCTCCCCGTCCATGCGTCCTGGGGCCTGCTGAACGACCCCAACCGCCCATACTGGGGGCACTACGAGGGCGACGAGGACACAAGGCGCAAGCCGGCCTACCACAATGGCACAGCCTGGGTGTGGCCCTTGGGTACCTTCTGCGAGGCCCTGGCGATGGCTTGGCCAGACGACCAAGCGGCAAAGGACGCAGCCTTGGCGATACTTGGCAGCGTGGACTACATGCTCTCCGAGGGCTGCATAGGCCACTTGCCAGAGATAGTGGATGGAGACGCGCCCCACTCCCAAAGAGGCTGCGACGCCCAAGCCTGGAGCCTAAGCGAAGTGTTCAGGGCCGAAAGGGCTATTAACAAACTGCCCTCATAATTGAATTTTCGTAAGATTATTCTCGCATTCATTGACGCGGACTCCGCCCGCGCCGAATGTTTTTGGCGGATTGAGTGCCAAGTGCTAAATGTGACATTCTTCCCCGCCTGAATCCCCCTTTTTTATACTTCGTTGTCATTTTGAAAAATTGGCAATAAACTCTCACTAGCGAGGAAAAAATGATTAAACAGGCAGCTCTTCAGGCATTCATGGTTCTTGCCGCAGCGTGTACGGCCAGCGCCCAGACCACGGCTGCGACGCAAACGCAAAAGGGCGAAGCGTCAATCCGCGGGCGAGACGCAGTGGCGACTGTCGCAAGGCTGTCGGAAAAAGACATGGCGGGAAGGATGACCGGACAGCCAGGCTTTACAGTTGCCGCCCGCTGGACACTTTCCCAATTTCAGGCGCTGGGCCTGAAGGGTCAGCTCCAGCAATACGTCCAGCCACACTCTGTCCTAGACGGCGGCAAGATGTTGGCGTCAGTCAGAGAAGAAAAACTAGAGGCAGAAATGCTGAAAGACTTTTTCCCATTGCTATTCTCGGATTCGGGCCAGGCAAGCGGAAATTCGGTATTTGTGGGATGGGGCATCCACGCGCCCGAGCTTGGCTATGACGATTACGCAGGGATTGACGCAACGGGGAAATTTGTCATCTGTTTCAGGGGGACGCCCGACAATGACACAAAATGGGTGTACCACGACGAGCATCGCACAAGGATGAAGGTGGCCAGCCAGAAGGGCGCCTTGGGCCTCATCTACGTGTATCCCTCGGTGATAGCGCACCCAAATGGAGACCTGATACCCAATTTTTTTGCCTCTATGATAAGCGACGCCTACTTTGACAAGCTGATGGCCATTGAAGAAGGCTCCACCAGTCAAGAGCTGCAAAAGCAGTTGAGAGAGACAAAAAGGCCAGCGTCGTTCAATCTGAACGCCCATTTTGAGGTCACAGTCAAGGCCCGCCATTTCCCCAAGGCCCCAGGCTATAACGCGGTGGCTTGGCTGGAGGGTTCCGATCCACTCCTAAAGAGCGAGTGCGTTGTCATAGGCGCACACTTGGATGGCGTTGGGGATCACTTGGGCATGAGGTTCCCCGCAGCAGAGGACAACGCCTCTGGCAGCGCGGTGGTTTTGGAAATAGCAAAAGCGTTTGCCAAAAATGGCAAACGCCCAAATTCGACAAGGAGCGTCGTATTCGCGCTATTCGGCAGCGAAGAGCAGGGCGGCCAAGGCTCCGCCCACTTTGTCGCAAACCTGCCCCCCCAGTTCAAAAAAATGGCCGCCTTCATAAACTTCGACATGGTGGGCATCGGGACTAAGTTGAACGTAGGCATGAATAGCCAAATGGAAAAATTTAGGGAATTGCTGGATAGCTGCGACAACGACCTGTCCGTGCTAGGCAACATAAGGCCGATTAGGGCCATCGGCGTGAGGAGCGGCGACATAGTGCCATTCTTCAACAAGGGCGTACCTTTAGTCAGCCTGTCCTCAAATGGACCCCGCCCACCCGACCTCTACCACCTGCCCAGCGACACGCCCAACCTAGTGCAGGCCGACCTGATGGAAAAAATATCCAAGCTGATGTTCAGGTTCGCGCATGTGATTTGCGAATTGGAATGAGTTGGTTATATAGAGTCCTGCTTATAATTCACGGGCTCTGGAATATTTTCTGGGCATGGGATCCGCCAATGTGTGTAGCGTGGAAGATGGCGAAGCCGAAAGGCGCACAAGGGCGAGTCCATTGGCAGGAAATTGCTGTAGATAAATGGCTTACTCCAAATCAGATTGTGCCGTATGGAGGAACTATTTGACAGGAGGATGTCCAGGACGGCCGAGGCATCTTGTGTCATGTCGGTGGTTTTCTCTGTATTCATACAGTCTCCGCAAGGTTTGCCGCTAGTGGCATGGCTGATGAAGAAGCCAAAAATGCCAATGGCACAGCAGCAATTTGCTATTTGGTTTTTGGGGATACGATATAAATACTTTAGGGCACGGCCCAGTGCTTGTCAATAGCAGCATGCAATTTTTTTTGAGACCTTGGCGGGCTAGTTCTTGTGCTTCATCCCCAGCCGCTTGCCCGCAAGGCTGTGGTCTTCGGTGTCTGGGTCTAGCAGGTAGTCCGCTTCGCCTTCCTTCATCTGCTCGCCTTGGGATTCGGCAGTCGCCGACGTGGACAGTTTCTTGGATATTTTTACTCCCAAGTCAGAGAACTTTCCTGCTGTGCCCACTAGGCTCCCCCTGCCGTCCCTGAGCGTGCCCATGGCGTCTTTGTAAGATTTTTGTACAGTTTCCAATTGGTTGCCTAGCTTGTCCATTTTTTCGATGAACCCGCGCAGCTTGTCGTACACGCGGCTGGCGAGGTCGGCCAATTCCTGTGTTGACTTTTCCCTGCGCTGCAAGCTCCACAGATTTGCGACCACCCTTATCACGGGCAGCAGCGTTGTGGATGTGACAAGGGCTATGCGCTCCTCGAAGGCTTCCTGAAACAGAGTTGGCGCATGCTCTGCGGCGGCGATGTAAGCCGGTTCTATGGCGATGAACAAAAAAGTGAAATCAGGCGAATCAATGTCTATCAGATCGGGGTACTTCTTTCCGCTGAGGGACTTGATATGGTTTCTGATGGCCGCAACGTGGGCAGCTAGGTGGCGCTGGCGTTCCTCTTGGTTCTCGGCCCCAACGTAGGCCGTATAGTCCACCAGCGACACCTTGCTGTCAATGATGATGTGCTTGCCATCTGGCAGGTTCACCACAAAATCGGGGCGGTAGCTATCGCCCTCGCCGTCTTTGAATGTTGGCTGGCTTTCGTACTCTATGCCTTTTCGCAGCCCGGCCATTTCCAATAATAGCTCTACCTTTTGCTCACCCCAGTTGCCTTGCAGCTTTTTGTCCCCCTTTAGGGCCTTCGTCAGGTTGGCCGCCTCTTCGGTAATTTGCTTGTTGAGCTGCTGCATGTGCCCCAACTCGATCTTTAGCGAGTTTTGCCCTTGGACGCTTTCGGTATGCACCTGGTCAACGCGCTTCCTGAAAGATTCTAGGGTCTCCTTGAATGGCGTCAATAGCGAATTTAGCCCATCCCGGCTCTGGATTTGGAAGGTGGCGTTTTTTTGCTCAAATATGTGGTTTGCCAGATTTTCAAACTCTGCGCTAAATTTGGCCCGCAGGTCTTCGAACTGCTTGCGCTCTGCGTCAAAAACTTCCTTTTCCTTGATGGAGCCGACCTCCAATTCGCTTGCCCTTTCTTTTGCGGCCCCCAGTTCCGCTCTTAGGCTCTTGGCTTCGTCCTTGTACTCCTGCAATTGCTTGCGCTCCGCGTCCAAGGCTTCCTTGTCTTTGACGGAAATGGCATCAAGCCCTGTCACCCTGTTTTTTGCCGAAGCCAATTCTGTGGCAAGGCCCTTCGCTTCCTCTATGGAATCCTGCAAACGCTGCTGTAGCTCGCCATTGGCTTTTCCCAATTCCTGAATTTGCATTTCGCTCATTTGCCTTTGGTGTTCAAGGGCCTGCCTCAAAAGTGTCAGTTGGGAACTGGCTTCTTGCAACTTGGGCTCAAAGTTCATTCTGGCTGTGCCTTCCCCCCTTCCCTTCCCTCTTAGCCAGCCAGCCCAGAGACCGAGCAGGACCCCTGCCAAGGTGGAAAAAACAATTGCCAAAGTGGTCGCTGTAGTCATTTGGTGTCCTATATACTCATGTATGATTGTAAATGGAACACCTTGCAAAACTCAGCTATTTTTGGGCTGTGAGACTCCGATTAAAGAATTGACAATGGACAATGGACAATTGACAATCGTGGATGCGGGCTACGCCCGCGTTGAATTTTTTGATTTGGGGGCCATACATGAAAAAAAGTAAATTGTCGGCAACTCTCTTTCCGCTGTCGCTGCTCTTGCTGCTTCCGCAGATCAATTGGCACAAGGGGCCGCAGCAGGTTCCAAGTAGGTTGGCTCAGGTCAAGCCAAGCGCAGACAAAAAGGTAAGCTTCATAAAGCCCTTGGTGGGCACGCACGGCGAGGGCAACACATACCCAGGCGCCACCACGCCCTTTGGCATGGCGCAGTTCGGCCCTGACACGGACGATGCCCTTTGGGCCACTGCATCGGGCTATGAATACTCTGACACGTCCATCATGGGGTTTAGCTGCGCCCACCTTAGTGGCACAGGCATCCCCGACTTGGGCGACTTTTTGTTCATCCCCCAAATCGGCCAGCCAAAAATAGTTGTAGGAGCCAAAACAGACCCCGATTCCGGCTACCGCCAGAGGTACTCCCACGAAAATGAAACCGCATATTGCGGCTACTATCAAGTAAAACTTGAAAACAATGTAAACGTGGAATTGGCTGCGGCAGACAGATCTGGCGTCATGCGCTTTACCTTTCCAGAGAGCGACCAAGCATCTATACTGACCGACCTGCACCACCAACTGCACGGCGGACGCTTCAAGATGATTTGGTCCCACGTGCGCGTAGAAAACAACCAGACGGTGACGGGCTTCCACTTGGTGAACGGCTGGGGCAAAGAGCGCTACCTGTACTTTGCGGCAAAGTATTCTAGGCCCTTCGACGACCACGTGATAATGACGGACGGCAAGCCCCACATCTACAACACGTACCGCTTCCGCAGCCGCAACGAGGCATCGGGCCAAAACCTGCAATTCATCGCCAAGTACAAAACAAAAAAAGACGAGGCGATTCAAGTGAAAATCGGCATTTCCGCTGTCAGCGCGGCCAACGCCATGATGAACCTAGACGCAGAAATCCCGCACTGGAACTTTGAAAGAATCGTCGCAGAGACACAGGCAAAGTGGGAAAAAGAGCTTTCCGTTGCAGAGATAGAAGGCACCCAAGAAGAAAAGGAAACATTCTATACTGCCCTGTACCATGCTTTCTTAACGCCAAACGTCTATCAGGACATCAATGGCGAGTACCGGGGCTTCGACTTCAACATCCACAAAGCCAACGGCTTTACAAGACATTCGGTTTTTTCGCTTTGGGACACGTACAGGGCCGTCCACCCATTTTTCAACTTGCTGCAGCCCAAGCGCAACGCCGACATGATCAATTCCATGCTGGCGCACTACGATCAAAGCGTGGACAAGCTGCTGCCGGTTTGGGAACTCGACGGAAACGAAACATGGTGCATGATCGGCTACCACGCCGTGCCTGTCATAGTTGATGCCTACTTGAAGGGCATCAAGGGCTTTGATCCAGCCAAGGCGTACGACGCAGTCAAAACGACCGCCATGAACCCAGACTACGACAGCGTAGCGATATATGCCAAATTGGGCTACGTGCCATTCGACAAAGAAAATGAATCCCTGTCAAAAACTTTGGAATACGCTTACGACGACTGGTGCATCGCGCAGATGGCAAAGGCCCTAGGCAAAAATGACGACTACAGCTACTTCATGAAGAGGGCCGGAAATTACAAGAACATCTTTGACGCTACAGTCGGCTGGATGCGCCCAAAGGATTCAAATGGCAAATGGCGCGAGCCATTCGATGCCCACAACTATGGCGGCGGCGCGGCTAACTTTGGCGACATAACAGAGGGCACAAGCGCACAGTACTCTTGGTACGTGCCCCACGACGTGCCTGGCCTCATTTCGCTAATGGGCGGCAAAAGGGCATTCACCGACAAATTGGACGGCATTTTCACATACAAGGGCAAATTCTCAACGGGCGAAGAAAATGAAGATGTGGGTACCATCGGCGAATATTGGCATGGCAACGAACCCAGCCACCACATCATCTACCTCTATTCGTACGTAGGCCAGCCTGCCAAGGCAGCCGAGAGGATTCACCAAGTGATACGCACCCAATATGGCAACAAGCCCGACTCCCTATCGGGCAACGACGACTGCGGCCAGATGTCAGCCTGGTACTTGTTCACAGTGATGGGCTTCTACCCCGTCTGCCCAGGCAGCGACTACTACGCCATCGGCAGCCCATGCCTGCCAAAGGTCAAATATAGCTTGGCTAATGGCCAATACCTTACCATGGAAGCAAAAAACCTGACCGAGAAAAACATCTACGTGCAGTCGCTCAAAGTGAATGGCAAAGACTGGACTAACCCCTTCCTGCCATACCAGGAAATAATCAATGGCGGCACCCTAGTCTTCACGATGGGCCCAAAGCCCAGCAAGTGGGGGACGAATCCGGTGGTGCCAGAGAGGTAATTACAAACTCATCGTTGCGTTCATCGAAGACATCTCCCAACAATCCACACGTCTATTATTTTATTTAGTATCAGCTGCTTGCAGAGTTAATGGATTAATGTCAGCTTTTTGTAATACCTTAATGGCATTAAACAATTGGTTTGTTTCCCATATCGCTTTAATATATTTATCGGACAAGCTGTATTCATAAAACATCTTGTTTCTGCCACCTAAATAGAGGTTTACATATCTATTATCTGTAATGTTATTTACTTTTGCAATTTCACTAACCACCCATTCTGCTCTATAGTCATTAAGCTCGACAGTTTCAACTGTTTTTCCATCAACCACCTTGTATTCTGTCTGTCCATCTATAACAGGAATAATGCCTTCCGCAATATATGTAGTCAGTACTTGGAGATCATCGTGGTATTTTCGACTATTGCCAACATAGACCGAGTAACATTTTAACATGTTGTTCTGAATAAAAACCCTTATCGTAGTTCCATTCCCATGTATGCTTTTTGTGAAAATTTTGTGCCTGTAAGTATTAGAGTTTTCTATGTTAAAATGCGATACTAGGCTATTGTAAGTTGATTTGGCCTGTTCTATGGATTTATTGTCTTGGCGTTGAGAAAGGAGCTCATTAGGCATACTGGGAGTTTCAAGATTATTCTGGGTGGCCTTTTCAACTTCACAACCTACAACAGAAAATACTATCGCAATACAGAAAAGCAATAGCCTAGGTTGCCAAGCGGATGGCATTTGTCGACCTATTCTTGACAAATTGTTCAGCCTTATCATCATGAAATCTCCTTAAATGAGCCACATTTCAGGCGAAATAGTGTTTTTATCAAGATGGAATCCCCCCCATTTAGGAATAATTGTTGGGGTCAAAAAAACCACCTGGTTTCCATGAACGTCCGCACTTCAAACATGTAACTTTTATTTTGCCGCTTCCAAGAAAACCACCCAACAGTCCAATTGGACCGAAGGCGATTCCGCCTATTGCTGCTTTGCCAAGTCCGAAGCCTTTCTTGTCCGCAGTCAATTGAGTTGAGCCGCACGAGCATTTCAATGGTTTTTCGTCATTTTGCATGGTCGCCTCCAATGAAAATTGTACTACCATAGTGCAGAAAAATGTTCCAAATTTTGCTAACACACTTTTCTAGTAGCATTGTGTGTCGCAAACGCTCTAAGCAACCTTATTGCAGCTTGACGCCGGCTCTTGGAACTGTATTCTGTCGGGCTTGGAGCATCAACAGTCTTGGCAGCCCTATATTTTATTGATTCTCCGCTTCCACGCTTTTCAGCCACTCTTCGTCCCTGATCTCCGCGCCCCTCTCCACCGCTTTTGCAAGCCTTTGTCTGGGCACGTTTCCCGCCACTACTATGGTGGTCTTTGGTGAAAGCCTCTTTGTCACCCTCGCCCCAAGTTTCATCAAAATGGCATCGGCGTCTTCCTTGGAAAGCGTTGGCGGGTCGCCCACCACAGTTGCCACTTGGCCCATGAGGGGCCTGGTCAGCATCATCTTGGCAAAGATGTAGGCGCACACTTCGCTGTCCGCTAGGCCCCGGTGGGCTTGGCGGTTTGGGAAATTGTAATAGCCCGCCAAAGTGCCCAGTTTTCTGTTTTTAGTCGGCAGGCCCTTGGCCATTTTGACTGTACACACAAACTCAGGGAAGTCATACTCGATGCTGTGCTTTGAAAAATCGCACTCCAGCATGCCTTTGTCAAAAGAGGCGCTGTGGGCGATGAAGCACTTTGGCGATTTTTCGCGCGCCCAATGAACAAAACTTGCAAACACATCTCTAGGGGGGAGGCCATGCTTCCTAAGCGTTTCATTTGTGATGCCATGTATTTCTATCACCCAGGGGGGCATGATGGTGCCGGGGCCTGGATAGATCAATTGGCAAAATGCGTCCATCTCCGCCCTTCCAAGGTTGGGGTAATAGTCAACAGAAATCGCGGCCAGTTCAATGACGTCGCCATCTTTCAAGCCCGTGGTCTCTGTGTCCAGAAAAATCATGGGGCCATAGTCTGGGAATCTTTGATAGAAAGAAGAAAAGATGGGCAGCAGCCTATGGCAGATGCTGGGCCAAGCTGCGGCTGCGTCGAGTGTCATGCGGGGCGTCATGCGCGGCTCAAAAAATTGGTCATTTCAGATCGCTACTTTTATCTAGTCCCAAAAGCCATTCCTCGTCCTTCACTGGTATCCCTAGCTCCATCGCCTTGCCCAGCTTGCTTCCGGCCTTTTCCCCGGCCACTAGGATTGTCGTTTTGCTTGAGATGCTTCCCGCAACCTTGGCGCCCAGTTTCTTTAATAGGCTTTCCGCTCCTTCGCGGGACAGCGTGGGCAGAGTGCCTGTCACCACGGCTGTCTGGCCGGACAGTGGCAAGCCGCTGGCTGTTTTTGGCGCGGGCTTTTCGGGCGCGATGCCTAGCGCGTAAAATCGTTCAGGCAGGCCGGGGTGGGCCTCAAAGTAAAGCCGCAGCGCGGGGGCTATTTTTTCGCCGACTTCTTCAACGGACTGCAGCGATTGAAGGTCTGCGGCCCAAAGCGCTTCTAGTGTGCCAAATGCGGCAGCCAAATTTTCCGCTGTTTTAGAGCCAACAAAGGGCATCCCAAGGGCATGAATCCATCGCCAAAGGGGCTTCTGCCTAGCGGCCAGCAAAGAGTTTATGACATTTTGCGCGCTCTTTTTTGCCATGCGCTCCATAGACGCGAAAAAGGCTAGGCCCTGGTCTGGGTCTGTCAGTAAGTCGAATATTTCCCAAGGGTGGCTAAAGCGCCCGCTGGAGACTATCTGGCTGGCGAGTGCACCGCCTATGCCCTCTATGTCCAATGCGTTTTTGGAGCAGAAGTGCTTTAATCTGGCATGCAGCTTGGCGGGACATTCCTCGTTTAGGCAGCGTATGGCCACTTCGTCTTCAAAGTCTTTGCCCACGGGGCCCGAGCAGATGGGGCAGCTAGTGGGTATCTCTGGCTCCATTGCACCTTTCGGGGCCGATTCCGGCACGACTGAAACCACTTTGGGAATAACGTCCCCGCCTTTTTCCAAAAACACCTTGCAGCCGATTTTTACTCCAACGCGCTTCAACTCGTCCACGTTGTGCAGCGTAGCCCTTTTGACCGTGGAGCCGGCCAGTTCGACGGCCTCTAGCTCTGCCACGGGCGTGAGCCTGCCTGTGCGGCCCACCTGCCAAGTTACGCCCAAAAGCGTGGAAGTGGCCTGCCGTGCGGGATACTTATAGGCCATCGCCCAGCGCGGCGCGTGGCTGGTCGCGCCCAAGATATTTTGCAGCTCTGCATGGCGCAGCTTTATGACTATCCCATCTGTGTCAAAGGGCAGTTTTAGCCTTTCCTCGCGCTGTGCTTCTATGTAGGCAATTATTTGCCCCATGTTGCCCTCGGCCCTAGACGGCATCGCCGCAAATCCCCATTCCTTCAGCGATGCCATTGATTCAACGTGATCCTTTGCCCCAAGGACTTGCCAAGGCATGAATTGGAGCAAGCGCCTCGCCACCTCGCGGCTGTCCAATAGTTTCATGGTACCGCTGGCGGCGTTGCGCGGGTTGGCGAACCTCTGTTCCCCCTTGGCGTCGCGCTCGGCGTTCAACTGTTCCCAGCGCTTTCTCGACAAAAACGCCTCGCCCCGCACTTCCAGCGTCTCTGGTGCGCCCGCTGGAAGTTCTAATGGTATGTCGGCAATGGCCCTTGCGTTTTCTGTCACATCTTCGCCAACCTCTCCGTCGCCCCTGGTGATGGCCTTTTTTAGAACCCTGCCCTCGTACCTAAGCACCAAGCTGAGTCCATCAATCTTTAGCTCCGCGCAATATTCCAATTCACAGCCAGACAGAGACGGCGGCAATCCGCGCCTGATGCGGTTCTCCCACTCCATCATCTCGTTTGTTGAATATGCGTTGTCCAAGCTGAGCATGGGAACTTCGTGTACCGCTTTGTCAAAAGATTCCAGCGGTGCGGCACCCACCCTATTGGTGGGGCTATTTGGGTCTGCCAGCAGCGGATAGTCCATCTCTAGTTGGCGCAATTCGCGCTCCAGCGCGTCGTACTCTGTGTCCGAAATGATGGGTTGGTCAAAGATGTAGTACCGCCGCCGGTACTCCAGCACCTGCGCTGCAAGGTATTTCATTCGCTCGGCAATGTCCATTGGTACAATTTATACTAGATGCTTTCAAACTCACCTAGCATCTTTTTGGGGAGGCCAAATGTTTAAGCCCATTCTTGCAATCGTTTTTGGGGCATCCGCGGGGGCCCTGTCCCGCTGGGGGCTGGGGCTGTGGCTTAATGCCATTTTTCCTCAAATCCCAATTGGCACGTTGGTGGCAAATCTGGCGGGGGGTTACATCATCGGCGTGTTCATGGGCGTATTTGCGGCTTTCCCCGACATCTCCCAAGGCTGGCATTTGCTGATCATCACGGGCTTTTTGGGGGCCCTAACCACCTTTTCCACTTTTTCGGCAGAAGTGGTCGGCCTGTTGATGCAGGAACGCTACGCAATGGCCCTCTGCGCTTCTGTGCTGCACGTATTTGGCTCCCTGTCCATGACGCTTCTTGGTGTAGTCAGCTTTGCCCTTTTGAAAAATGCGCTCAAGTAGTAGAAGTCAGGGGCTAGTGGACAGCAAGGTTCATTAAATTTGCATCTTGAAACTTAGAGCTTGCCGTCAGCATTATTGGTAAATCGGAGTTGTGTTTCATTATACTAGTACAATGCTTAGACGATACCTTTCCCCCGCCATCTTCCTCTCGCTTGCCTTGCCGCTCTGTTCCCAAGCGTCGCACTACCAGCCGCGCATTGACCTAGAGCAGGGGCGGTTCCTCAAGGCACTTGCGGATTCAGATGCCAGGCTACAGGTCAGCGACGAGGACGCGCTGGCCTGGGCCTCGAAATCACAGGCGTTGAGCGCACTGGCGAGGTTCATAGAGGCAGACGCGGCGGCACAAAAGGCAATCAGCTTGAACCCCACACTTGCAGACGCGCTACTGGCAAGAAGCATGGCCTCTGCGGGCAGAGCCTTGCAGCAGAGGAACCTTGGCAGCCTTGGTAAGGCTTCCCAAGCGATGAGCGACCTAAAAGATGCAGTAAAAAGAGACCCGAACTATGCTTTGGCTTGGATGACGCTGGGCCTTGCCTACCAGCAATTACCGGGGCTATTGGGCGGCTCCACCAAGAAGGCGCTGGACTGCGCCGAGCAATTGAAGCGCATACAGCCAGCTAGGGGGGACATGCTGCAAGCCCAAGTTTTATCAATGGCTGGCGCGTGGGGATCGGCGGAGCCGATATTTTTGAAGGCACTGGCGGCTTCTCCAAGCGACCCAGGGATTGTGACGGCCTACCTTGAAGAGTTGGGCAGCAAAACGACGCGGGTCAGACTTGGGGAGGAAGCGCAAAAACAAAAATTGGCTACAGAGGCTGTGCGGCTATTGCCCCTGCACCAAAAAAGCGCTAGGGCGGTGGAGGCCATCAGCCAGGCACTGCTGGAAGCAGGCAAATCCGAAGACGCATGGGAAGTGGCCCAAGAATCGCTGCATGGCGTTGACGCCCCCAGCATCGTCAAATTGCAATTGGGCAAAGTGTCTGCGCGAACCGGACTCTTTCTTGAAGAAGGCCTGAAATACCTAGAACAGGCTGCCTCGGAGCCATTGGAGGGCGGGACTGGCGGATATGCCTCGGTGCATTGGAGGCGCGGGCAGGTGCTGAGATCGCTTGGCCGCATCGAAGAAGCCCGCGCCGCGGCCCAAAAAGCCCTTGAATACGATTCAAGGCACAATGGGGCGAGGGAGCTGCTGAATGACCTTGCATCGCGCGCAGCGGGAAAGTAACGATGGCAGTGGCCGCAACACATTTCGCTGATTTCTTATCTTTGCCCCCTACCTCATTGCCACCATCTACTTGTCGCTGCCAGCCACCATTGAACGCAGCCCGTTATCAAGCTAGGCTCAAGTAATGGGTCAACGGCAACGAACATCAAGCAAAAAAAGCACATCAAGAACAACTAGAACATCAATGGCAAGCGCCACAAAGCGCAGCGCGGGGCGCGGCCAAAGGTCTGCCAAGGCAAGTGGCCAAGAGTCCCCCAGAGCTACCAGAACAACTAGAGCGTCAGGCACAGCAAGGGAACAAAGAGCGACAAGGACGCCACGAGCCTCAAGCAATGCCGTTTCTGCAACTGTCTCCAAACGGCAGCCAATGGTGTCACCACGCCCATTTGAATCATTCGAGGCCGCCTTTATGGGCACGCTAGGCGGCGGCTCAGGCGGCTTCATACGCCCTGCGGGGGCCAATAGGGCCGATGGAATAGACCTATTCGTCGAATGGAGGGACGCCAAGGGCGCGATAAATGGCGACAAGGTGATGGCCGAGTCCATTGGCACAGGCTATGACGGGCGGCTAAAGGGAAGAATAATAAAAATTATCGAGAGGACTGCCGCCCCCATCCCCGCCGTGCTGCAAAAGCAGTTTTGGGGCTGGCGCGCCGAGCCGCTAGATCCAAGGATGCAGCAGTTCATCACCGTTTCCCCAACCGCGCTGGCTTCGGAAGGCGACTACGTGACCGTCCTCTTAGACCCAGACCCGTCTAAGCCCCAGCTCAAAGGCACAGTTGTCGCCCGGCTGGGCAGGCCAAGGGATCTAAAAATTGAAAACCGCCTGACCGCAGCCATGTTCAACGTCAGAACAGAATTTCCAGTTGCCGTCATGGACGAATTGGCGCCCCTGCCCACCCAAGTGCCAGATGAATGGTCAAAAGGCAGGGAAGACCTGCGCGAATTGCTGACCGTCACCATAGACCCACCCACGGCCAAGGACTTTGACGACGCCATAAGCCTAGAGCGTTTGCCGAAAGAAGAAGGCGGCGGCTGGATATTGGGCGTCCACATAGCGGACGTGAGCCACTATGTTAAAGAAAATGGCCCACTGGATCAAGAGGCCCAACTGCGCGGCACGTCCGTCTATTTTCCCGATGAGTGCATCCCCATGCTGCCCGACAGATTGTCCAGCGAGCTATGTTCACTCAAAGAGGGCGTTGACCGCCTCACCATGACGGCTTGGATGACCATCTCGCCCCAATTGGAAGTTATAGAAAAAAGATTTTCCAATAGCATCATAAACAGCCGCAAGCGCCTGACCTACGGCCAAGTAAAGGAAGCTTGCATCAACCTCGACAGCAGGGCTAGGCATGAAATAGGCGAAGACGTTTGCCAAATGCTGGATCAGGCGCTAGTCCTTTCGCGCCGACTAACAGAGAAGCGACTAGAGCGCGGTGCGCTGATGCTAGAATCGGAAGAAACCGAATACATCTTTGATGAAAAGGGCATCCCCATAGACGCAAAGCGCTACGAAATACACGACGCCCACACAATGATTGAAGAATACATGCTGATGGCAAACGAAGCAGTGGCCCAGCACTTCACCCAAAAGAACTGTCCTTCAATATTCCGAATCCACGAAGAACCCGACCCGCTAAAGCTGGACGTCTTCAAAAACATTGCGGTCGGCTTGGGCCTGTTGCGCCCAAAGGACAAGCCCACGCCCGAATTGCTGAACGCGCTATTGAAAAAAATACATGGCGGGCCGCTGGAGACCCTCTTAAACACTATGCTATTGAGAAGCCTCAAGAGGGCCGAGTACAGCGCGGAGAATGTGGGACACTCGGGCTTGGCCCTCAGCGAGTACCTGCACTTCACAAGCCCCATACGCCGCTACCCCGATTTAGTGGTGCATCGGCTGCTAAAAAAATTGCTAGAAAAAGAAAAATTGCGCGATGGCCTGCAAAGCCAATTGGCCATTTTAGCCAAGCGGGCCTCGGACAGCGAGCAGATGGCAACAGAGGCCGAAAGGGAAAACGACCGCTGGAAAACTTGCCTGCTGATGAAACAAAAGATCGGGCAAAAGTTTCAAGGCACAATACAGGGCTTTTCAGGCAAAGCCGCCTTTGTTCGCTTGGACAGCCCCTTCGTGGAAGTCGGCGTGCCTCTGGGTGCGCTGGGCGGCCATTTTTCCGTTGACGAGCATCGCACCAAGGCTGTCGGGATGAGGGGCCAAATCGAATTGCCCATAGGCGCACAGGTGCAAGTAGAAATTACTTCCATTGACGAAAGCCAGCACCGCGTCTCTGCATGGATTCTTGAGGCCAAGACCAAAGACGCCAGCGGCAAGGCCATCACATTCACCCCCACCCTGACAGGGCCTACGTCACTGCGCGAAGCGGATTTTGTCGAGGCCAGCCCAAGAAGGCGGACGCCCACAAGAGGCAGGGGAAGTGCTGAATCCACCAAGAGCCGTGCGAATAGCAGCAGGGCGCGGAAGAAGCCTGTGAAGCGATGGATGAAGGGCTAGGGTTTAGGAATCAGGGTTCTGGGGCTAGATGGTGAATGGAACACTCTTCTATGTGGCATCACCACATCTTGCAAATACTCCAAAAAACACGCATACTGATTGAACTGCATGGAGGTGGACGTGGCACAAAATCAGATGGAAGCCGTGGCCATTCAGTTCGACAAAAACCTGATAGAAAAAGATGAAGAGAGTGACGCACAAGAGGCTGGCGCTTATACCTACAGCGCAGAGCAAGCCAAACAGTGGGTAGCCGAGGATTCCCAATTTTGCAAAGAAAACTATGAATCAGACCCATTCTTTGACAAAATGAACCAAGCCAAGCTGCGCCGCTCCATAGAATCCGGCAAATATACAGAGCGAAAGCGAATCGCAGATGCGTAAAGAGCTCTGGAGCGATGACGCTTGGGCTGATTATTTGTGGTGGAAAAGCAAAGACAAAGACATTGCCAAAAAAATTGATGCGTTGCTGGACGACATACAGCGCGACCCTTTTGCTGGCCTCGGCAACCCAAAGCCGCTAAAGGCCAATTGGCGCGGATACTGGAGCCGCAAGATTACACAGGAACATCGTCTAGTATATAGAGTTACCGTGGAGAGCATATACATCGAGCTCTGCCGCGGCCACTATGAATGACGCCAGTCCAATTCCACACCCATGCTGGTACAATGTGATTGAACCCATCAAAAGGACTCCAAATGCACAAAAGAACCATCCTCCCAACATTGATTGGCACGGCGCTATTGCTTGCAGGGCAGTCGGCGGCGGCGGGCGTTGTCCCCAAGTGGCTGCGCTACCCTTCCATTTCGCCCGACGGAAAGACGATAGTCTTTTGCTACCAAGGAGATATTTACAGCGTTTCCAGCGGCGGGGGTACGGCCCTGCCATTGACACTGGGCCAAGCGTACAACACGCGCCCAAGATGGTCTCCCGACGGCAAGACGCTGGCATTTGCTTCTGACCGCTACGGCAACCTTGACATATTCGTGATGCCAGCCAACGGGGGCGAGGCAAGGCGCCTCACCTTCCACTCGGCCAGCGACGTGCCTTCGGCCTTCACCCCAGATGGGAAACAGGTACTGTTCACGTCCAACCGCATAACCACTTCAAACGATTTGCAATTCCCATCCAACTTCGCCCAGACGTACACCGTGCCTGTGACTGGCGGCCAAGCCAGCCTAGTGCACACGGCCACCATGGAATATGGGGTATATGACGCTAAGGGAAGCAGCATTTTGTTCCACAACATAAAGGGCTACGAGGATGCCTGGCGCAAGCACCACACTTCTTCGGTCACTAGGGACATCTGCCTGTTCGACGTGGTCGCTGGAACTTTCAAGATGCTCAACGATGATGGCGGCGAGTACCGCAACCCCATTTTTGGCAACAGCTCCGACTACTATTTTTTGGCCGAGCGCGGCGGCTCCTTTAACGTGTTCCGCAGCGCCTTGGCGCAGCCACAAAATGCCACCCAACTGACGCGCTTTGAGAAGCACCCTGTGCGCTTTTTGAGCCGCGCAAATGACAACACCCTATGTTTTGCCTTTGACGGCGACTTGTACACTTTGAAGGATGGCGCGGCTCCCACCAAGGTCAACGTCCAAATCCAAATTGACAACAGGCCCGACGTTGAGCGCGTCACGCCCGTCAATGGCGGCCTCACTGAATTTGCGGTGGCCAAGAGCGGCAAGGAAGTGGCCTTTGTCGTGCGCGGCGAGCTATTTGCCAGCAACTCGGACGGCACGGTGACAAAGCGGCTGACAGACACGCCTGTGCAGGAGAGAACCGTATGTTTTAGCCCCGATGGCCGAACCTTGCTGTACGCCGCCGAGCGCAGTGGCAAGTGGGGGCTGTACACCTTGGCGCTGACACGAAAAGAAGAAAATTACTTCTATGCCTCCACTGTGCTAAAGGAAACCTGCATCCTGTCAGGCGAAAAGGATGTATTCCAGCCCTTGTTCTCGCCAGACGGCAAGGAAGTGGCTTACTTGGAGAATCGCACTGCCGTCAAGGTGCTTAACCTCGCCAGCGGAAAAACTAGGACAATATTGCCAGAGGGCAAAAACTACTCTTATTCCGACGGAGACCAGCACTTCACTTGGTCGCCAGACAGCAAGTGGCTGTTGATGACCACAGGCACCGATTCTTCCAACGTCACCTTGGCGGATGCATCAGGCAATGGCCGAATGGTCAACCTGACCCATAGCGGCTTTGACAGCGCGGCCCCAAGGTTTTCTATGGACGGCAGCATAATCTACTGGGTGTCCGACCGCGAAGCTGGGCGGGGACTCAGCAACAACTCTTTGGCGGGCGACGTTTATGCCATGTTCTTGACCCAAAAGGCTTGGGACAATTACCGCCTCAGCAAGGACGACTACGCCCTGCTAAAAGAAAATGAAGAAAGGGAAAAGAAAGAAAAGGACACCAAGGACGCAAAAGACACTAAGGACGCCAAGGGTGCCAAAGACACAAAGGACGCAAAGCCAGAGCCAGAATTGATGAAGATAGACTGGGAGGGCCTAGACCAAAGAAAGGCGCGCCTGACTACGCACACGGCCCCATTGGCGGACATGGTGCTTTCCAAGGAAGCCGACAAGCTATTTTACTTGGCCAGGTTCGAGCAGGGCTACGATCTGTGGTCATGCGACTTGAGGACGAAGGAGACAAAGTTGGTTGCCAAGCTGGGTTCCAATGGCGGCGGCTTGGAACTGACGGCGGACGGCAAGTCCCTATTTTTGTTGGCGGACGGCAGGCTTTCAAAATTAAGCATTGATTCTGGCAAGCGCGACGCGCTTCCTATCAACACAGAGATGACGCTGCGTCCAAGCGAAGAGAGGGCGTACATCTTTGAACACGCTTGGCGCCAGATGGGCAATAAATTCTATGTCGAAGACCTGCATGGCGTAAATTGGGCCTTTTACCACGACGAGTACAAAAAGTTTTTGCCCTACATCAACAACAACTATGACTTTGCCGAACTACTTAGCGAGATGCTGGGCGAGCTTAACGCCTCACACACAGGCGGCAGGTATCGCCACAGTGCACCGAATGGCGACGCAACTGCTTCCCTAGGGCTATTTTATGAGCCATTGCCCACAGATGGCCTAAAGATAACAGATGTAATCAAAAAAGGCCCATTGGACAAAGCCGATTCCAAGCTGAGGCCCGGCCACGTCTTGGTAGCCATTGACGGCGTTGACATAAAGAGTGACCAAGATTTCAATGCACTGCTAAACCGCAAGGCTGGCAAGCAGACCTTGCTGACCTTTTTGAACCCCGCCACAAAAGAGCGATGGGAAGAAAGCGTAAAGCCGATCAGCATGGGCCAAGAGTCCGGCCTGCTGTACGACCGCTGGGTAGAGAGGGAGAGGCTAGAGACCGAGCGCCTTTCAAATGGGCGGCTGGGCTATGTGCATGTGCGGGGCATGAACGACGCAAGCATGAGGGTGGTAGTGGAAGAGGCCCTTGGGCGAGCCAAAGACAAAGAGGCTCTGGTGGTTGACACAAGGTTCAATGGCGGCGGCAACCTGCACGAGGCCCTTTCCGACTTTTTGAGCGGCAAAAAGTACTTCGACATAATCCCAAGGGGCCAGTACTACGGCTACCAGCCTGGCAACAAGTGGATAAAGCCATCCATCGTGATAATGAACGAAGGCAACTATTCCGACGCCCACCTATTCCCCGTGGCCTACAAGATCAAGGGGCTTGGGAAAACAGTGGGAATGCCCGTGCCCGGCACAGGGACTTTTGTTTGGTGGGAGACCCAGATTGACCCCAGCTTGGTGTTTGGCATCCCGCAGGGCGGCTGGCGCACACCCGACGGCAAGTTTTGCGAAAACAACCAGCTAGAGCCAGACATCAAGGCCGCCAACGACCCCGCCGCGCTGTCCAAGGGCAGGGACGGCCAATTGGAAGTTGCTGTAAAAACACTTGTTGGGGATCTGAAAAAGTGACAGGCATAGGCCCGGCATTTCGTCGGGCATTTGCCCGTGCCAATTTGCGTTTGTAGTTGCGCGACCATGATTTGCACACAAATCCTAGCTTGGCGGCTCGTACCAGCCCACGCCCACCTGTGTCACCGTGACATCTTCCGCGACAATACGGAATGGTACGTGTTCCCTTGAGCGATTTGCAATGTCTGTCCTTATGGTGTAAAACTCTAAAGTTCGACCATTTTCGATAACTTGACAGTCAAGTATCTCGTTAGCGTCAAGAAGCGGTTTTTCCCCTAACATGCTGGTTACATTACTGAATACGAGTTTCAGGACAATATTTTCCTCCTGATCATCGGTATAATTCTTTTGTGCCCAGTTGCAGAAGTCAATCAAAAGCGTGGCTTCGCGTTTCTCTTGGTCAAAATCTACCTTGGCGATGCCGCTGTCGTGAAAGTAGTATTTTTCTACCATCTCTGTGAGCTTCATATATGGAACTCGCACTAAACAGGAGTCACGGTAACATCTTCTGCCACAATCCGCAATGTAATGTACTCCTCTGAGTGAGTTGCAATGTCGGTTCGTTCAGTAAAGAACTCTATGGCTTGACCATTGTCAACAGCATCACAGTCGAATATCATATTTACATCAAATAGGGGTTTTTCTCCCGACATGCTGCTAACATTGCTGAACACTAGTTTCAGAACAATCTTTTCCGCTTCATCCTTGGAGTAATCGTCTTGCATCCAGTTGCAAAAGTCTATTAGAACAGTGGCTTTATGCGTTTCTGGATCATATTCCACGCTGTCAATGCTGCTATCGTGAAAGTAGTATTTTTCTACCATCTCTGTAATTTTCATAACCTTACCTCCTTGGAATAATGTGAGAAGCGCTTGAACCCTTTGCAACTGGATTACCGTCTTTGTCAAGATAGAAGTCCTCATCACTTGTTGAATCGGTGTTTTTGACATGATAATGGTCTATTGCCTTGAATCCCATTGCACCGGGGACGGCTCGGTCAAACTGGGCATGGAGTCCTGTTTGCTCATTTACGAATTGCCTGTGCTTTGCCACCCCGTCCGTGAATCTCGGAATTTTTGGGTGCGTGATCTCCTTCCACCCCTCTTTTTTCAGCTTGTCGGGGTTGCGGGGCAGTGATTCAATCAGCTTATTTATTTCGGCCTTAAACCCGGCAGTTCCCTTGAATCTCTCGCCTCCAAAGCCTCCGCCCATGTTATACCGCCTCCTTTGCGTGAGAGCAAGAAAATTTGCTGGGAAAGACCACTATCTCTACGCCATATCCAGCGACAAACAGCGGCAGGAATATGTCATCGCTCGCTGCGCCATAGACAATGACTGTTGTCGGGCGGATGCGTTCCAGCATGACAAAAAACCCTTCCAGAAAGTAATTCCTGTCGCGGATCCGCTTGATGCAGCCATGCGTCCCGACGGCGACAACAGAACCTTGGGGCAGACCATCGAAACAGAACTCATAGCTCCTCTCGTCCCCCCACCTCACGTTTGGCACAACAGTCACGCCATTTTTTGCCCACCAGTAGCCCAAGGCGCGGCTTCTAAAAACGCTATTAATCTGTAATGAAAGCGGCATTGCGCGATATACGCTGAAATCGGGGGCAATCGCGCCGCCGTAGGACAGCAGTAATCGCAAATATCGCCGGGGCCTCCGCCGCAGCCTTTCAAATTTGTAGTCGTCTTGGAATGTGTGGATGAAAGAGCCATCCGCCTTGTCAATTTTTGCGTCCGAAAATGCGGTCAATTTATCAGGAACGATGCTGCACTTAGGTAGCATGGGCATTTCGTATTTGCCGTCGAACCGGCAGCCATCTAGCAGGCCCGCATTCCAAACATCGCGCCTGTCTTTGGGTTTTGTGCGAAGCAAAGCTATTTTTTGCGTCAAGCGTTTCCTTTCAAAAAATGGTTGCCCTTTGACAGGGCGCACACGGCTGTAATGGTGAGCTTTAGGCCCACCGTCATGCGAAGCGGCCACTGGCGTTTTGTCACGGCCTACCCTCCTCTTGCTTAATCTTTATATGCACCTTTGCGGCCGTAAACGATACGCCGAAAACCCAGGCGATTTCATCCACGCCCATCCCAACCGTCATATCCGTTGGCACAAGCAGTTCCGCCGCAAGCGTGTTTGCCTGCCACTCAGGCTTGCGATAAGCGGGCAGTTTTACGTCAGACCGACATAGGGCCACGCTGTTGTCGTCAATCAAAAGGTAATGCGCCACCTCGTGGGCCACAGAAAACCTAGCCCTTCCAAAACCTGCAACGGCGTCCATGTACACTCTCTCGGGAAGCTGTATCAAATGCTCTTTTGTCAACGTCAGCCCCTCTAGGCCCGGAAGCTCTTCGTTGGGTACGACCTCCCAGTTGAACTCAGGGAAAACCTGCACCATGACAATTTCCATGAATTTAACGATGTCGAACCACGGTTCATTCCAGCGGCATGCGCCCCTTATGGCCTTGGCAAATTCTTGTAGTTTATACCTTGAAGTCGCATCCGCTGCGTAGCTCATTCTGCGTCCCTCCCCAAAATTTTTCTGATCTCCAGCAGCTTGTCCTCCGGCAATTCGGCCATCTTTCGCGCAAACGTGAACGCCACTTCCTTTTGCATTCGGCTCGTGTTTTCGGCGCTGAATGACAGCGTCTTGATCGAATCCAAGACCAGCCCTTCAAACTCCGCTTTCTGATTTTCGCCAAGCGAGTACATGGCGGATATTTTGTCGCGCCACTCCCTTGGCATGGTGCGCTTGCCATTTTCCACGGCGGACACGTAAGAAGCGGTCACGCCGAGTTTTTCGGCCATGTTTGCAAGTATCTCTCCATGGTCGATTCGAATTTTTCTCAAAAAGCGTCCCAGTGGCGTCAACATGTGTTCAACCTCCTTTGATGTTGGGTGGGTCCAATGCCTTACCCATTAAGTATCCTAACATGGTCTGTTTTGAAAATCAACTATATTGTTGAAAAAACTGTCGCCGTTTTTTAATAAATTATTAATACATAAAGTATAGATCCTTTGCATTGCGAAACATTGCCATTTCGCCTTGCGTCAACGCGAAATAGTATAAACTGATTTTTCATAGGGGGTTACAAATGTCAAAGCTGTCATGGCTATCTTGCATTGCGCTGCTTGTGGCGGCAGGGATCGGATTATCTGGGCAGGGGGTGTTGAAGAGTACGCCGCCCGACCTTCGATTGAAGGGCTTTGAGAAAATCGCCCAGATGAGAGAGGACGCGGCTCTCAAAGACATCAAGTGGCAGTTTGCAGGGCCCACAAACGTGAGCGGGCGCATGACCTGCCTTGCCGTTGCCACGCCAAAGGGCAGCACGTACACCATCTATGCTGGTTCCGCGTCTGGCGGCGTATGGAAAACCGAGAATGAGGGCACTTCGTGGGCGCCATTATTCGACAAAGGGCCTACAACGTCCATCGGGGCCTTGGCGCTGGCGCCATCCGACCAAAACATTTTGTGGATAGGCACTGGCGAGGCCAATATTTTTCGCAGTTCACACGCTGGCTGCGGCATTTACAAAAGCCTTGACGCTGGCAAAACGTGGCAGCACATGGGCCTTGCCGACACCAACACAATAGCCAGGATAGCGATACACCCCAAGAATCCAGATATAGTGTATGTTGCGGCCAGCGGCCACGAGTGGACGGACAACGCGGAAAGGGGCGTGTTCAAAACCGCCGATGGCGGCAAGACATGGCAGAAGGCGCTTTACATAAATGAGCAGACAGGGGCCATAGACATATTGATGGATCCCGATAATTCCGAAACGATCTATGCGGCCACCTGGCAGCGTAGGCGCGAGAAGTGGAACGACCCAAGGGCCTTCCCAGACCACAAGTATTCGGGCATTCACAAGAGTATGGACGGCGGAAAAACTTGGAAGCAGATAAACGTCGGCCTGCCGGCCCCACAGAACAGGGGGCGCATAGCCATAGACGTGGCCCGCAGTAAGCCCGACGTGCTGTACGCCTTTGTTGACAACTATGAAACCTTCAAAAAGGGCACTGGCACGGACGCTTATGGGCGGCCACAGGGGGACACGATTAAGGGCTTCACCGTCTATCGCTCGGACGACAAGGGCGAAAACTGGACGCAGGTCAGCGAAACCAGCGACAGGACGGCCAACATCTGCGGCACGTACGGGTGGGTGTTCGGCCAAATAAGGGTTGACCCCACGGACGAGAATAGGGTCTATTCCATGGGCGTGCCCT
>Ga0268262_10000775_pt1 | contig 41529 bp, 32 predicted proteins | sample TergutNc150P3_FD_190354 | JGI IMG/M metagenome (GOLD analysis project Ga0268262, IMG submission 190354) | Nasutitermes corniger P3 segment gut microbial community from laboratory colony in Florida, USA - Nc150 P3 (SPAdes) (version 2) | ecosystem: Host-associated > Arthropoda: Insects >...
GGGTTTTCATTTACGCCAGCAAAACGGAAAAAAAGAAGCCGTAAAAGCGATGAAGTCGATAAACATGCGTATCTTCGCGGCGGGCGACTCATTTAACGACTTAGCGATGATCCGAGAAGCCGACAGCGGTTGTCTCTTCCGCGCGCCTGAACAAATCCGTAAGGACTGCTCCGATCTTAAATGCGTGGACTCATTTGATGAATTGCTTGCCGAGATTAATAAATTCTTGAATTAATACAAAAGGGTTCTCACAACGGACACAAAGGGATATCTTTGATCTATTTTCCGCCCTTTTGAAGCGCTTCCCAAATACCCGATAAATAACTTAACCCTATGGCGCGGTCATAAAGTCCGTATCCGGGCATGGATGTTTCGCCCCAGATGCATCTTCCGTGATCCGGTCTTAAAGGACCGTCAAATCCGATGTCGTATAACGATTTCATAATGGCGTACATATCAAGAGAGCCGTCGCTTGAAAGATGAGCGGATTCTTCAAAATCGCCGGGACCGTTATGTTTCACATTACGGACATGAGCGAAATGAATGCGTCCTTTTAAACTGCGGATAATGTCGGGAATGTCGTTAGATGGACTGCTGCCCAAGCTTCCGGTGCAAAGCGTTACGCCGTTGTGGGGGTTGTCTACCGTTTTAACAAGACGCTGTAAGTCCTCTTTGTTTTTTACTATTCTTGGAAGACCGAATACAGGCCACGCAGGATCATCAGGATGAATTGCCATTAGGATTCCGTATTTTTCGCAAGTGGGCATAATCGCTTTTAGAAAATATTCCAAATTCGCAAATAACGTTTTATCGTCAATATTTTTATAAAGCTCAAACAACTCTTTAACCTTCGCCATTCTTTCGGGTTCCCAACCGGGAAGCACATGACCTTGCGATTTAGCGCTAATTACATCAAACATGGTATCGGGATTAATTTCATCTATAAATTTTTGCTGATATGCCATAACATTTGCGCCGTCGGGGCGAGGTTTTGCCAAATCGGAGCGAGTCCAATCAAAAACCGCCATGAAATTATAACAAACAAGATTTATGCCCGCTTGAGAAACTACTTTCAGCGTGTTGATATATTTCTCGATATATTTGTCTCGTTCAGGGCTTGCGGTTTTAATAGAGTCATGAATATTGACGCTTTCTATTCCCGCAATCCGCAAACCGTTATCTTCAACTTCTTTTTTAAGCGCAAGAAGATCCTCTTTTTTCCATTCTTCGCCGGGCGGAACGCCGTACAAAGTAGTAATAACTCCCGTAACAGCGGGAACTTGCCGTATCTTGTCCAAGGTTACAGGATCAAAACCGGGACCGAACCAACGCATTGTCATTTCCATTTTCAACTCACTTTACCTTGAAGCTTAACGACGCTTTTTCAAGGTTTTCAGAATATGCGTGTAATGTTACATTACCGCTTGAAGCGCCCGCTTTTATTATCGCAAGCGCTCTTCCTTCAAAAGTAACCACTTTTGATTTTGTAAAACCTAAACTTTGAGTTAAATCGCCGGAACTTGCGCCCAGAAATTCCGCGTCGCCTTCCAACGAAAACTCAATCAAATTTTCATTCGGACAAAGAATACTGTCTTTATCGGTAACATTTACTTCGATATGGGCAATTTCGCCGATTTTCAAATCCATGTTATCGGAATAGAGCTTTATCTTTTTTGCCTTATCCGCCGTCTTTAAGACATAGGTGCAAACTTCTTTGCCTTTATTTATTCCCTTTACCTCAATATTACCCAAAACATATTCAATTGTCCACTCTATAATTCCGTTCTTAAAATCGTTTTTCTTTCTTCGTCCCATTTTTTTGCCATTTATCCACAATTCCGCCTCTTCGCAGGTTGTAAAAACGTCGGTTTTTACGGTACAGCGCGAAAAATGCTCATGGTTTAAGTGCGAGGTAAGCTGAGGAAACGACCAGCGTCCCCGTGAGTAGTCGGGCTTTTTAAATTGATCATAAAACGCAAGATAGATAAACGGTTCATTCGTCCAGATGCTTTTACGGAAAAATGCGTTAGGTTTCATAAAGCCGCAAATATCCAAAATTGATCCCGACCAGCCTTTCGAAGGCCATGAGCTTTCTCCGATATAATCAATTCCCGCCCAAATAAACTGACCTATTACGTTGTCATTCTCAAGCACGAACTGCCACGGGTTTTTATCGGAAACATCTTCAAAATTAGTGCCTACGCTTGAATAATACTCATAACATTCAGTGCCTACGATTGGTTTATTGATTGATTTTGTATAATGTTCGTATAACGGCTCATGGTAATTAAGACCAAGTATGTCAACGTCCTTCGCTAGTTTTTTTGTTAAATTGACAAGCTCCTGCGGCGGAGCGTTCACAAGACTGCGAGGGTTAGCGTGAGGAGCAAGGGCGCAGGTAACGGGACGAGAATCAAGACTGCGGACAATGGATGTTAATTTTTTTTGTATTTCAAGCATGCTGTCTGCGCCCTGATTTTCCACCTCATTGCCGACGCTCCACATAATTATAGACGGATGGTTTCTGTCGCGCAGAATAAAATCCGTAAGATCGCGCTGCGCGTCAGCGTCAAAATGAGCGGCGTAATATCCGCTTTTCCATTTGTCAAAACATTCGTCTATTACATAAAATCCCATTTCATCGCACAAGTCTAAAAATTCTTCCGCCGGCGGATTGTGGCTTGTTCTTATCGCGTTACAGCCGATACTTTTTAATATATTTAGTCTGCGCCGCCAAACCGCGTCATAGTAAGCGGAGCCTGTTATGCCGCTTTCATGGTGCAAACAAACGCCTTTCAATTTTACTTTCTCTCCGTTGACTGTCATTCCCTTTTTATACGCGATTTTTACGGAGCGGACGCCGAATACGGTCTCTGTACTCTCCCCCGCTATACCGTCTTTTTCCAAACACACAACAGCGCGGTATAAGTTGGGTTCTTCCGCAGACCACAACGCGGGGTTTTTAATACGCAGGATTTGTTTCACCTCTGTTTCTTCTTTACAGTTACAGTTAAAAGAATTTGTATTCTCAGCCGCGCATTTTCCGTCGGGAGCAAGCAGACGCAAACAAACAGAGCCGCTTCCTTTTTTATCGCGGCTTACAATTGCCGTGGTTACTGTAACATCCGCCGTTTTCTTGTTGGCTGATAATTCAGGTTTTACATGAACGCCCCAAGTTTTAATGTGCGTAATGGGAACAATCTTTAAAAAGACATTTCTGAAAAGCCCGCTGCCTGAATACCAGCGGTCAGGCGCTTCACAGCCGTTATCCAGTCTTACGGCGGCAAGATTTTCGCCCTCTTTTACAAAGCTTGTAATATCGATTTCAAAACTTGAATAACCGGACGCTCGTTTACCCGCTTCCTTTCCGTTTATATAAACCGTACTGTTGCGGTAAGCGCCGCCAAAGTAAAGATAAACAGATTTTCCCTCAATATTTTTTAACGTAAATTCTTTGCGATACCAACAGACTCCTTCCCACGCGAAAAATCCCTGCATATTCTGGGGCGTCCAACCGCCCTCTTCCCCTCGGTTAAAGGGTTGTGATATAACCCAATCATGCGGCAAGTCAACGCTTTTCCAAGTACTGTCGCTGAAATTTACCTCATGGGCGTTTTTAGAGTCCCCAAGCAGGAACTTCCAGTCATTATTAAAAAGAACCGCTGAATTATTCTTCATTATGTCCTCCAATCTTTCATATATTATCATGTTTTTTATACAAAGTCTTAAGTATTTGTCATTGCTAAATTCGGTTTAATGTGCTATTCTTATAAAGTCTAACATATATTCAAATTAAGGGGATATTCTATGAAAATCAAATTTATTACATTGTTATTATTGGTTTCTCTTGCTTTTGCTTTTTCAAATTGCGGAACGTCAAAAGGCTCCGGCTCGGCAAAACAGGAAAAACTGCCCGCTCTTAAAGATATTTACAAGGATTATTTCCCCATCGGAAATATTATTAATGGCAGATATATGACTAATGAATATTTTGAGCTTATTACAGCGCACTTTAATACCGTAACAGCGGAAAATCAAATGAAACCTGATGGTCTCGCGCCCCGTGAAAAAGGCGGTCAATATAATTTTTCGCCTGCCGATCGTCTGGTAAACGAGATGCTAGATAACGGAATAACAGTTCATGGGCATACTCTTGTATGGCATAAACAAACACCGATTTGGATGACAACAGGGACTCCGGCGCAAGTCAGAGAAAATATGGTAAATCATATAAAAACTGTTTTGGCGCATTACAAAGGAAAAGTAATTTCGTGGGATGTTGTAAACGAAGGCATAAAAGAAAGAATAAATCCGGGAGATCAGGATTTAAGCTGGAAAACCCAGCTTCGCGAGGATTCACCTTGGTTTATAGCTTTGGGCGCTGATTATATAGAACTTGCGTTTAGAACAGCAAGAGCGGCGGATCCGGACATTGAGCTTTATTTTAATGACTATAACTTGGATAACCAAAGAAAAGTGCAGGTAACGGTTAATATGATCAAAGATATTAATGACAGATACAAAGCGGAAGGTAATAAACGCAACCTTATCGACGGAATAGGCATGCAGGCACATTACGAGACATCAACTTCAGCTGTCAATGTGCGCTCCTCTATACAAAAATTTAAAGACATTGGAATTAAAATCGCAATCAGTGAACTTGATATTGTAATAACAAGCGTAGGAAGCGGTTCTTTCGGAACCGGAAAAAATTCCGAAACAACCGAGGTACAGCAGCGTATTCAGGCAATAACTTACGCTGAGCTTTTTAATATTTTTAAGGAAAACAAAGATTCCATATCGCGTGTAACAATGTGGGGCATAGACGATGAATCCAGCTGGAAGTCCAGAGGAAATCCGTGTCTTTGGGATGGGAATCTTAAACCTAAACAGGCGTTTTGGGCGGTTGTAGATCCAAATAAAACATTGCGCTTATGAAAAAATATTTATTTTTATCTTTTCTTGCCGCTATGATACTTGCGTTCTATGCCTGCGGAACGTCAAATATGGCAAATGTTGAAAAATTAAACCGAACTATCAATATAAGATACAACGAAAACCGCCAGACAATAGACGGCTTCGGCGGATCAAACGCATGGACAGGACTTCCTCGTGATCGGGAAACAGCGGTAAAGCTTGTTAAAATTCTTTTTTCTAAAACCGACGGAATGGGTTTTACGATTCTTCGCAACCGTATTCCTTTCCGCGAGCGGCTGGAAGGCGATACCGACCCAAGTGTTAACGACGGTTTTGTCGTAAGAAAAAACGATAATACTTACGATTATACCGTAAGTCCGAACGGTACAAAAATTTTTAATTTAAATTGGAACAATTGGGATTTATCGGGAACAAGAAACCTTATCGAGCAAATAAAAACTCTTGGCGGCAGCGGACCGGAAAAATTAACAATAATGAGTACGCCTTGGACAGTGCCGAATAACCGCGTTACGCGATGGAAAGAAGATATAACAGGCGTTAACGCTAAAACTAATTATACAATGAATTGGGCTCTGCCTGACAGATGGGGAAGATTACGCCGCGACAAGTACGAAGATTACGCAGATCTTCTTGCCGATTATGTAAAAAATTTTGAATCAAAAATGGGCGCTCCCCTTTCCGTTCTTTCCGTGCAAAATGAGCCAAATTGGAACGCCGGTTGGGAATCGACTTACTGGAACGGCACGGACTTGCGCGATTTTATTGTAACAATATCAAAACGTTTCCCCATGAAAGGTGTTATCGCCGGCAGCGGCGGCATTAACATCATGATGCCGGAATTTGAAAATTTTAATATCAATTTTAACGAGATGATAAAACCGTCTTTGGATAATCCTGAATCTGAAAAAATAATTACACATATAGCGTTACATCAGTACAACGGGACAAGCGATTCGTCTTCAAGAGCGGGGGCAATGGAATTCCCCGGAATTACCGCATCCGGCAAGCGTTTCTGGCAGACTGAAGTTTCAGGCTCAGGCTCTGCCCTACCGGCGGGACCGGGGATAAACAACGCTCTTTTTTACGCCAGAATGATTCATTGGGACATGACGCTGACTCAGACAAACGCTTTCCTTTACTGGTGGCTCTGGACAAATAACCGTGACGGTGATTTTCCGGGCGCTCTTGTAAAAGTTAACGATGACGAAATAATTACCTCTCAGCGGCTTTACGCAATGGGACAATATTCGCGGTTTATCCGCCCGGGTTGGCAAAGAATTGACTGCGACGCATCTCCAAGGGGCGGCATTTATTCAAGCGCTTATAAAAACCCAAATACAAAAGAAATAGCGATAGTAATAATTAACGAAACAATTACTCATTTTTCTGTTCCTTTGGATTTAGACGGAGCTGAATACGATCAACTTGAAATATGGCGCACATCAGAAAAAGAAAAACTTAAAAGTATCGGCAAACAGCAAACATCGCGCAGCACAACTGAAGTAATTCTTGCCCCCATGTCCATAACCACTTTTTACGGAAAAATAAAATAATGGCAAAGACAGGAAATATAAAAGTTTTAATTATAGATAATCATCCGCTTTTTAAACTGGGGCTTTCAACTATTCTTGAAAAAACGCAAAAGTTTGACGTTATAGGAAATGTTGAAAATTGCGCCGACGCTTTAAAAATAGCTGAAAAAGAAAAACCAAATCTGGTTCTTATGGAAATGCAGCTTGGCAAGGAAAACGGCTTGGAATTAATCCCTAAATTAAAAATGATAAATCCTGAAATTTCGATACTGATAATATCAATACAAGAAGAACGTTTTTACGCTGAAAGAGTTCTTCGCCTTGGAGCCAGAGGATATGTTTTAAAAACAGAATCCGCCGATGTCATAATGTCAGCGATAAATACTGTTTTGGATAATAAGGTATATTTAAGCGATAACGAGAGGGACAGAATACTTCAGGCGATGACGGAAGAATCAAAACCGGGCGTTAAAGACTGGATTTCTTCAATTCAATTGCTTTCAAACCGCGAATTACAGGTATTTTCATTCCTTGCAAAGGGATTGGGAACCATCGAAATCGCGTCACGGTTAAATTTAAGCACAAAAACAATCGACACTCATAAAGAACACATTAAAATAAAACTGCAATGCAATACCGTACAAGAACTAAGGCAAAAAGCGATAGAATGGGCTAACCGCGCCGGCAATCTTTAACATTTATTTTGTTATTTTTATATCATCAAACCAAATGTATACGCCTTTCATGTCGGCATACTCACTGTCAAACTCCAGCCTCCTAATATCTTTCCATGAAAATTTACCTTCCGGTGAAAGCCACTTTTGTGTAGAGTTAATCCACGCTCCGTGTTCGCTCATTTCCGCAAATGGAATTTTTATTGTATGCCACTTCCCGTCCGGAGGAAGAATATTTTCGTTTATCGTATAACGCATACGCCACGGAGTATTTGCTTCGCCGTTTAAAAAACGCACGTCAAAATTTACAGGTTTTTGCGTACGTACTTTAAATTCCAAACAAAAACCGTCTTTAACAAGGGAACTGAAATCACTTATTGAAGAATCAATGTCAAAATAAAAAACATCATACCGCGACATATTCCCCCAGCGTATTGCAAACTCTCCCTGTGCCGTATTTGTATCATACAGATTAAATTCGACTTCGTTTCCCCAATAATCAGCTGTTACATATTTTTTATTAGGGTAATCATCGTAAATAACAAAACCGCTGGTTAATGTTTGTACTGTACGTTCTATTTGAGCGGGAGGAGTAAATCCCATTGCGCGCGCTACTTCTACGTTAAGATCGCTATTGAAATTTCCTCTGCCTGAATTAAAAATACCAAAGCCGCCGTAATAATCCCAGCTTGTTCTGGGAATATTTCTTTTATCAAGAGCATCCGAGACAATTTTATACCATCTTGCGCGATCTTCCTTCGGGCTGTTAGGTATAAATACGCCGAACTCGCCGCAGAAAACGGGAACATTCCTTTCTTTGGAAAAAGCGACAACTTTATTTAAGGTTGCGTAAAGCGTTGACGGAGCGGATTCATGAGGATAACGCTCCATAGCGGTCTCAAGCCATGTCCCCCTTAAAGCAGCCGGGAATTTCGGCATTTTTTGCCTGTCATAAGGGAAAGGAATATTTTTAAGCGGAGCCATTGAAGGTTCGCCCCATGTCGCTCCCTGATGTGTAAAAATATGAGGATCGTAAAAATGAAAAGTATAAATTAAATTTGTATCTGTATATTTCGGGATTGCGGCAAGTTTACTAATTGAATTATAATCCGCGCCACCGACAATAATAGTATGTTTTTGATCTATACGGCGTATCGCTTCTATTGTCTTACCTTGAATTACACCCCATCGGGCATCATCTATGCCATGAGGCTCATTTAAAACTTCATACAGCACATAACGCCCGCGATCCTTAAAAAGACGAGCCATCTGTTCCCAAACAGGAATAAGAATTTTATCTATATCCGCGCCTGTAGGAAGCACGGGATCAAAAGAATGATTATCAATAATAATGTAGATTTCGTATTTTTCCGCCCAATTAACAGCTATGTTTATAAATTTTACAAAAAGGGGATCAAGCGTATAATTGGGGGCGCCGCTTGTCATGCTGTGCATTTTGATAGGCAGTCTTATTATTTCCACTCCGAGACTTTTTGCGTCTTTAAAATCCTGTTCGGTGTAATTTGTAAAGGGAATACTGCCCGCGCTGTTAGATTCAAACCACCCTGAAAAATTTACGCCTTTGGAAAAGGGAAATTTTCGATCCGCCGCAGGCACAACACCTGTCTCCGAATAATCAATTGTATTTGTTTCAGATATACTGCTGCAGGCACAAAAAACCGCTGTAAATATTAAAATCAATTTTTTCATGAAATATTAACGATTTATATCGTTATTTTTTTCCGCCCACTCTTTGTTTCCATGCGTCGTTTATCTTGGCGTCATCTTCGTTGGATAAATTCGCCGTCTTAATAGGAGCATTCGGCTTATTATGAGCTATATGCTTAAAAGTCGGAGCCGGAAGCTTGTCGCACATTTCCCTAAGTTTTTGCGCCACCATGTTGTACTGCCCTGCCAAGTTAAAATCTTTAGCGTGCTGTATAGCCTGGTTTTTGTACTCTTGAATGATCTTTTCAAGCTCGTCCCTGCCCTTACCTTTGTATTTGTTTATTTCTTTTTGTACATCTATTATCATCTTTTCACCCCTCAAAAAAATGTTTCAATTTACAGACAAAAATATATCATATATCCATCAAAATGTCAATATATTTTCAGCCCCAAAACTTGAACAACTTCGGTATCTAAATCCGCCGGGAAGGTTCCCCTGAACTGGGTCTTAAATACCCCAAAACCGCCGAAATAATCCCAGCATATCCACGGGATGTTTTTCTTTTCAAATTCTTCACGGATAAACTTATACCATTTAACACGGTCTTCCTTAGGGCTTTGTTTCATAAAAACGCCGAACTCGCCGCAGAATACGGGAGCGTTTCTTTCTTTGGAAAAGGAAACTACTTTTTCAAGGGTTTCGCTCAATACAGAATATTTTGAATCATGCTCGTAATGTTTTAAAGATTCTTCCACCCACGTACCCTTAAAGGTTTCATGGACTTGCGGAACAAAATTTTCGGGAGCGGGAAACGAAAGATTGGACAGCGGATCAAGCGACGGTTTATTCCACGTCGCCCCCTGATGCGTAAAAATATGCGGATCATAAAAATGAAATGTGTAAATTAAATTTTTCTCGGTATATTTCGGGATTTCAAATAATTTCGCTATTGAATTGTAATTTGTTCCGCCTACGATAATCGGACGCTCTTTATCGATTTTTCGTATCGCATTTACCGTCTTTTTTTGGATTTCACCCCAACGCTTGTCCGTAATGCCGTGAGGCTCGTTTAATACTTCGTATAACACATATTTGTCACGGCTCTTAAAACGGCGGGCAATCTGCTCCCACACAGGGATAAGTATTTTATCGATTTTATCGTCTGTCGGATTTACAGGATGAAACGAATGATTATCAATAATAAGATAGATTTGATGTTTCTGCGCCCAATCCGCCACGGTGTCAAGATATTTTAACAATTCGGGATTAAGAGTATGCTTTTTTTCATCGGCAAAAAAATTGTGAAAAGCGACGGGAAGGCGGATAACGTCAGCGCCCAAACTTTTCACGTCTATAAAATCCTGTTCGCTGAATTTGTTAAAATCGATATCATTAAAAGTACGGGCTTCAAACCATTTGGAAAAATTAAAACCTCGTGAAAACGGAACATTTGTCATATACTCTCCTTCCTAGGGCTATTTAATTTTACATTAAATAATGATAAAATCAATACATGGAATTTAAGTATCATAATCCGATATTAAGCGGCTTTTATCCCGACCCCTCAATTTGCCGCGCCGGAGACGATTTTTACCTTGTCAATTCAACTTTTGCCTACTTTCCCGGCATTCCTATTTTTCACAGCAAAGATTTAACAAACTGGAAACAGATAGGCAGTGCGATAGATCGACCCGGGCAGTTGTGTTTTGACGGACACGATATTTCGCAGGGGCTGTTCGCTCCTACAATCCGCGAGAACAAAGGGATTTTTTACATTCTTTGCACGCTGATAAACACAGGCGGCAATTTTATAATTACAGCGAAAGACCCAAAAGGTCCTTGGTCAGATCCTATCTGGCTTAAAGAAGCGGACGGAATCGATCCTTCGATTTTCTTTGACGACAACGGCAAAGTTTGGTACATCGGCACTCACCCCGCTCCCGAAGGCGAGGCGTATTCGGGTAACTATGAAATTTTTATCCATGAAATTGATACGGAGAAACTTGCCGCCGGAAAAAATCCGCTAACTGGCAAAAGTATCGGCTTATGGCGGGGCGCTCTTCGAGGAGCGATTTGGCCTGAGGGACCGCACATCTATAAAATAGGCGGTTGGTATTATTTACTGCACGCCGAGGGCGGAACCGGTCTTGATCACGCTGTTTGTATAGCGAGGGCGAAAGAAATACAGGGACCGTGGGAAGGCAAAAGGAGCAATCCTGTCGTCACGCACAGGCATCTTGGAAAGAGGGCGAAAATTATTAATGTGGGACACGCCGATTTGGTTGATGATACTAACGGAAACTGGTATATGGTTTTACTTGCGTCCCGTCAGTTTGACGGCGTATGTCCGCTGGGACGAGAAACTTTTATCATTCCGCTTTTCTGGGAAAACGAATGGCCTTTTATCGCTACCGAATCAGGTCTTATTGAAGAAGGAGCGCCGCTGAAAGATATTGCGGATAACAAAAACAGCGACCCGCTTGATACATGCGATTATTTTAACAGCGACTTGCTTCCGCTCTATTGGCTTACCCTGCGAATGCCTGTTGACGGAAAAAACGCGGCGTTCAGTTTGACAGAAAGAAAAGATTCTTTGCGTCTTTTTACAACATCAGCAACAATGCGGGGAAAAGAACATCCCGCTTTCGCCGGAAGACGGATCAGGCATAAAGATTGGTCGTTCAGCGTTTTAATTGAATTTACTCCAAAAAAAGAAAACGAAGCGGCGGGATTAATTATCCTGCAAAGCGAGGATTATCAGTACCGTTTGGAAAAATATCTTTCACCTAACGGTAACAGTATGCTGCGTTTGATAAAAGCCGCAGGCAAAGAAGATGAAATTATCGCTTCTGTTGAATGTCCTAAGGATACAGAGCCGCTCACACTGACCGCTGTCAATAAAGATATGAAACTATCTTTTTATTACGGAAAAGACAAAGACTCCCTTAAATGCTTAAAAGACAATATGGACGCTAAAATACTCAGCACGGAATACGCAGGCGGTTTTGTCGGCTCATTAGCGGGAATATTCGCAACAGGCAACGGACACAATACAGTCAATTACGCAGATGTAATATTCGCGGATTACAGGGGGTTAGAATGAAAGATTTATTAATGTCGCCTATTTTCAGCGACGGAATGGTTTTACAGCGCGACAGCCACTTCCCTATTTGGAGCAAAAAGAAAATAACCGTTATCTTTTTAGGGAAAACTTACGAAGCAAAATCCGCAGATAACAAATGGCTCGTAACACTTGATCCTGTTGCGGCGGGCGGTCCTTTTGAAATGCAAATAAAAAGCGATGATGAATCCGTTACCATAAAAGACATTTATTCAGGCGACATTTGGCTCTGCTCTGGGCAAAGCAACATGGAAATGATGCTGGATCGCCTTCGCGATAATTTCGGCGAAGAGTGGGAATTAAAGGACTATCCTGTTATACGGCATTTCAAGTCTCCTCAAGGATGGGATTTTTCCGCTCCGCGCGAAGAAATTCAAGACGGCAGTTGGGTAAAACCGTCCAAAGAGACGCTTTCCACTATTACCGCAACACCTTGGTTCTTCGCGAGAAATATGTACGAAAAATACCGCATCCCTATCGGACTAATAAATAATTCGTGGGGCGGCACTCCGATTGAATCATGGATGAGCCGTGACGCTCTTTCGGAATTTCCGCAGAAAATCGCTCTCGGCGCTCAATATGCCGACGAAAAAAAACGCGATGAGGTTACAAAAAAATCGGCAGCCGCTATAGCGGAATGGGAAAAGAAAGTAACGCGCGAAGATATCGGGCTTGCCAAAGGTTGGAAAGATCAGGTAACAGATATTTCTTCTTGGGACGACATTACCCTGCCCGGCAATTTTACAGGCAAGGGTCTTGATGATTTCTGCGGAGCGTTATGGCTTGCCAAAGATTTTGAAGCGGGAGAAGATTTCGCTTCTAAAGAAGTTAAAGTATGGTTAGGTACTATCGTAGACTCTGATACTGTTTACATTAACGGCGTTCAAATAGGAAACACAGGCTACCGTTATCCGCCGCGAAAATATTCTTCCAAGGGATTGGTTAAAAAAGGAAAGAACCGTATCGTAATAAGAGTTGTCTGCAATAACGGCGAAGGCTGTATAACAAACGATAAACCTTTCAGTATTTTTACGGACAGCGAATCTGTGGAACTTACCGGAACATGGAAATACAAAATAGGAACAAAAGCGCAAACCCGCCCTGAAGAATTTTTCTTTCAGCGATTTCCTATGGGAAATTTTAACGCAATGGTCTACCCTTTCCTTAAATTTCCCGTTAAAGGAGTTATCTGGTATCAGGGGGAATCGAACGATTCAAGCCCCAATGATTATAATAAACTTTTTACGCTTATGATTGACGATTGGCGGAAAAAGAACAACAATGAAAAACTGCCTTTCCTTTTTGTCCAACTGCCGATTTGGAAAGAAGCGACAGATAACAATGAAAAACACGGCTGGCCGATAATCCGCGAGGCGCAGGCGAAGGCAATGTCTATACCGAATACGGGAATGGCTTGCGCTTTGGAACTCGGCGAATGGAATGACTTGCACCCCCTTAACAAAAAAGACGTAGGTTACCGCCTTTTCCTTGCCGCAGACAAAGCAGTATTCGCCGCAGACAATACTTCGCCCGGACCTACAGTATTGCGCTTTGAGCGTCAGCAAAATAAAATTAACATATTTTTTAATAATTGCGGCGCAGGCTTAAAAGCCGTTCACACCCCTTCATCACCTAACGTGCCTTACCCCGATAGCGAAAAAAAATCCGATACCGCTTATGTCAGCGTTATCGGCGAGGACGCAAATGTTCGTTTGCCGGCAAAAATTGAAAGCGCAAACTCAATCAGTATTGATATATCGGGAATAAAAAATCCAAAAAGGATATTGTACGCATGGGCGGATAATCCGCGCGACAGACAGTTGTTTAACAGCGACGGTTTGCCCGCAGTGCCTTTCAAAATAGAGATAAAATAAGGAGTATTTATGTTCGACGCAAAAAAAACAAAGGACAAAATGATCGATTGGTTACGCGATTATTTTGAAAAAAACGGCAAAGACTGCGGCGCGGTAGTCGGTATTTCAGGCGGCAAAGACAGCTCCACCGTCGCCGCTCTTTGCGCTCAAGCTCTCGGTAAAGAGAAAGTTTACGGCGTTTTAATGCCGCAGGGTAACCAGCACGACATAGACTACTCGCGCGAATTAGTTGAATTTTTGGGAATTAATCGCTTGGAAATCAACATAAAAAAACCCGTTGACGCACTGCTTGAAAGCATAAAAGAAGCCGATTTTTCTCTTAACAGACAGGCGACTATCAATATTCCGGCAAGAATAAGAATGACAACTCTTTACGCCGTATCCGCCGCGGTAAACGGCAGAGTCGCCAACACATGCAATTTAAGCGAGGACTACATAGGCTACGCCACAAAATACGGCGATGCCGCCGGGGACTTCAGCCCGCTGTCTCAGCTAACAGTCGCCGAAGTAAAAATGGTAGCGAGAGAATTATCGCTCCCTGAAAAATTTATAGAGAAAGTCCCCGAAGACGGTCTTAGCGGTTTAAGCGACGAAGAAAACATCGGCTTTACTTACGCCGTGTTAGACAAATATATCCGCGAAGGCGTTTGCGAGGACGCGGCAACAAAAGAAAAAATCGACAGAATGCATAAGTTGAATTTGCATAAATTGGAATTGATGCCTCATTATGTGAATAAGTAGCGGTATAAAAATTTCTAAATGGTAGAAAAGGAGAATTTTTATCACCCCAATCGTTTTATCTCCACTCCCATCTCTTCCAGTAATTCCTCAACACTCATTTCAAGATCAATTCCCTCCGCTACCATCTGCACAAGTTTTCCGCAGGTATGTGCGTCGTCAAGCGCGTTGTGGGCGTTGTAAACAATCTCGAAATTTTTGGCGAGCGCTGTAAGAGCGTAAGACTCCAGATTCGGCCATGCATGGCGCGACAAATTAAGCGTGCAAAAATACGGCAGTTTCGGGACGGGAAGCTCGTAATATTCAAGGGTCGCTTTAAGGACTTTCATGTCAAAGGACGCATTGTGCGCCGCAAGCATGGTCTTTCCTATAAAGCCCTTCATCTCGTTTTTCCAAAGATAGGCAAAATCGGGGGCGTCGCTTATGTCATCAACCGTAAGTCCGTGAATATCCGTAAAATCGGGGCGTATGTACAGTTTGGGCGGGCGGATAAGCGAGTAATAAGAGCCTATGGGCTGGTAGTTTCGGTACTTTACCAAGCCTACGGAAATCGCGCTTTCGGGCGAATAATCGCCGGTTTCAAAATCAATCGTTATAAAATCATTCATGGTTTATTATATAACATATTGGTCTGTCATTGACTGCCAGACCGAAAAAAAAGGAAAAATACCGCCGTTAGCGTAAAAATGGGCAAAAATGGCAACTTGTCTCTTTTTATCGAATAGTTTATATTCTATATTGTTATGGATGATTTAAAACAGCAAATAAAAGAGCTGATAATCAACTCCTTGGAGCTTGAAGATATCAGACCTGAAAATATAGTCGATTCTGCGCCTCTTTTTGGTGATGGCTTGGGGCTTGATTCCATAGACGCCCTTGAATTGGGGGTGGCGCTGAAAAAGAAATTCGGCGTTAAATTTTCCGCTGAAAACGCTGATAACAAAAAACATTTTGCGTCGGTGGACGCTTTGGCGGCGTATATTGAATCTTCGAGAGGAACAGCATGACCAAAGATGAAATTTTCCAAAAACTAAAAGATATATTAAACGAAGAATTTGAAATTGACAAAGACGCTGTTGTTCCTGACGCAAAATTATATCAAGATTTGGAATTGGATTCCATTGACGCGGTAGACCTTCTTGTAAAAATGAAGGGGCTAATATCGGGAAAAATCGACCCTGAATCGTTCAAAAAAGCTGTTACTGTGCAAGATGTGGTTGATATACTTTACCCACTTATTCAAAACGCCTGATGCCTTCCAAATTCCGAAGTATAACCAAGGTTTTATTTTTTATTGCCGCCGCGCTTTATCCTGCGCTGATATTTTATTTTCTGGTAATTCGTAAAACTCCGTTAAGGTTGTTTTCAATTTTTGTTATCGGCTTCGCCCTTATTGTTTTTATTACAGGGACGTCCGCAAAAAAAAAGACATCGGGCGTTTCCTTCCTTTGGAATTCCGCTCTCCTTTTGGCGCTTGGCGGATTATGCCTTATTGTTAACTCCGCTGTCATTTTAAAGCTCTACCCTCTTCTTATGAATGTTATTTTCCTTGCTGCTTTCGGCGGCACTCTTTTCTCTCCCCCAAACATGATCTTCCGTTTTGCGGCAATGCAGGATAAATCAATTCAAGGCTCATTGAACGAAAAGAGAGTCGATTCTTACTGCCGTAAAGTAACTTTTGTTTGGTGCGGATTTTTTATCGTTAACGGAAGCATTGCCGCATGGACTATTTTTTCCGGTTCCGACACTCTGTGGTCTGTTTATAACGGCGGTATTTCCTATATACTGATAGGAACCCTCTTTGCGGGGGAATTTTTGGTGAGAAAGATGGTACAGAAAAATACGCCTCAAAGTTTTCCGCTTTCAGGTTTTAAAAATAATTCCCGTCCTCTGTCTACGATCCTGTGCTATGAGGGTACTTGGAGCGATGCCGTTTACAAGACATGGGGAGATTTTCTTGACGGCGTTTCCGAATTGCGCCGTGTAATTAATTCGCAGAACAGCGATAAATGGCTTTTACACTGCGAAGACTGCTGGTACTTCCTTTTAACCTTTACTGCCCTGCTCCAGTGCAAAAAAGAGATACTTCTAAGCGCAAATGTAAGCCCCGCCTACATCGAAGAAATTCGCAGCGGTACGGCGCAAACAGCGGCGCAAACGGCGGTTCCTTTCCTTACCGACCAAGTTTTTCCTGAAGAACATACTCCGCAAAATACTTTTCACATTCCTTCGCTTTTAAAAGATTTGAAAAATACAGACAGTCTTGCGGAAGAAGCGCCTGCTATTAACGCTGACGAAACTTCTATCATCATGTATACATCGGGAAGCACGGGAAAACCAAAAGCGGTACAACAACGGCTTACGGAATTTGAAGCGGACAACCGTTTTATAATTTCTAAATGGGGCGATGAATTTTTAAAACGCAAATTATGTTCCACGGTAAGCCAGCACCATATTTACGGACTTTTGTTTTCTATATTTTTACCGTTTACTTTAGGAGTGCCTTTCAGAAGAAATCGAATAGAATTTCCCGAAGAGATAGAAAATTTATCCGACACGGAATACATGATCATTACAGTACCGGCTTTTTTAAAACGCGCTGTCGAAATGGAAAATAAATCTGCTTTAAATTTAAAATCACCGTGGATATTTACATCAGGCGGCGCTCTTAAATTTGACACAGCGCAAAAGACAAACGAAATTTTCGGCTTCTGGCCTGTGGAAGTTTACGGCAGTACGGAAACATCAGGCATTGCATGGCGGCAGTCGGTTAATGGTCAGGAGTGGACGGTCTTTGATAACGCTAATATCAGTCAAAACAAAGACGGCTGTTTAATTATCCGCTCGCCGTATATCAAAGACCCTGCCGGTTTTGAAACTGCCGACATAGCGGAAATATTAAAAGACGGACGCTTTCTGCTTAAAGGGCGCATTGACTCTGTTGTAAAAATCGAGGAAAAACGCATTTCATTTACCGAAATAGAAAACCGTATTTTACAATCAGACCTTGCATCCGACGTAAGCGTGATCTTTCTGGAAGATAAGCGTCAATATCTTGCCGCCGCTGTGGTTTTTAACGCCAAAGGAAAAGAACGTTTTAAAGGACTTGAAAAATTCGAAATAAATAAATTTTGGAGAGAATACCTTCTTCAATATTTTGAAAACACAGTTATCCCGAAAAAATGGCGTTATCCTGAAAATTTACCTCTTGATTCGCAAGGAAAGAAAAAGAAAAAAGATATTGAGTTCCTTTTTTCAGGCGAGAAAGAAATTGCAGATAACGGCGCAATTGCGAGCGGCGCTCTGACAAGTGAAGGTTTTAACTCATTGGAAAAAGAAAAAATTATCGAGAAAAATGAAAACTCTGTAAGCATGGAATTTTCTATCCCTGATACAAGCCCTTATTTTGACGGTCATTTTCCCGAATTTCACATTCTTCCGGCGGTAGCCCAGATAGAATTAATCATTCGTTTTGCGGCGCGGTATTTTGGAACAACTATCAATCCTTCACAAATAAAAAGAGTAAAATTTACAAATTTTATAAGACCTAACGCGCGGCTCTTGCTTAAATTGGAAAAAAAAGAAAAATCCATTCCTTTTAATATAAGTTCTCCTGAAAATGATATTGTCTATTCAACAGGGACAGTTGTTCTGGAGGAAAAATGAAACAGGGTTTTCTTATCCCTGTATACAGGCACGGCAAAACAGCTTGTCCTATGGCTGAACGTCTTGCGGCTTCGGGTCTGCCTGTAATCATTGTTGACGACGGTAATGACGCTGATACAAAAACCCTCCTTACGGAATGCGCCGCCAAAACATCGGGAATAACTCTGGTTAGTCTTAAAAAAAACACCGGAAAGGGAGGAGCCGCTAAAAAAGGTTTTGAAAAAGCGTCGGAATTAGGACTAACCCATGTACTCATGATAGACGCTGACGGTCAGCATGACGAAGGAAGAATTAATTTCTTTTTAGAAGAATCAGCGAAAAATCCCGGCATGATCATCTGCGGATATCCTGAATTTGACGAAACTGCGCCGAAAAGCAGGGTAACAGGACGGAAGATTTCCAATTTTTGGGCAAGTATAGTTACGCTATCAACCGAATTAAAAGACGCACTATGCGGTTTCAGAGTATACCCGGTAGACGCGGCATTGCGCATAACACGTTATCCCTTATTAGATAAACGCATGGGTTTTGACACGGAAATTTTGGTGCGTCTTTATTGGAAAAAAGTATTCCCCGTGTTTCATCCTTTAAAAGTAACTTACCCTTCCGATGGGGTTTCCAATTTTCGCATAGTCAGAGATAATATCCGTATAAGCTTTATGTTCAGCCGGCTGTTTGTTGGTATGCTGCTTCGATTGCCGCTGTTAATTGCAAGGAAATTCTAAAATGGAAAAAACAGAGGAAACGCCCCTGCATTGGTCGCAATATAAAGAAAAAACCGCAGGATACTGGCATGTAAAACTTATTTTAGTTTTATTTAAAATTTTTCCGATTATTATCCTGCGTATTCTTGCGTTTCCTGTCGGGTTTTTTTATTTTCTTTTTTCAAAAAAAGCAAGAACCGAATCAAAAAGATTTCTGCAAAAAGCCGCACCATTTGTCACACAAAACGATACCGCGAAAAAATGCCGCTCTCCTTTCGGTCCTCTGCGGCATATTGTTTCTTTTTCTCTAACGCTAGTAGAAAAACTGCAATCTTGGGGCGGCAAGTTTCAGTTTAAAAATATTCATTTTAATGATGATGACATTAACGATTTAATAAACGACTTGGAAAACGGAAAAGGGGTTTTCTTGATTACTTCTCATCTTGGAAATATTGAGCTCTTAAGGGGGCTTGCAAGTTTCAATAGGACGGCGGTTTCACGGAAAATTCCCGTTACCGCAATTGTTGATACCAAGGTCAGCGAAAATTTTACCCGCATGTTAAAAGAACTGAACCCTCAATCAAGTTTTGATATTATCAGCGCAGGAGAAACAGGTCCTCATACCCCAATCATACTGGAAGAAAAACTTGAGCAAGGAGCAATGGTGACAATTGCAGGAGACAGAACAGCCGCCGGCAATCATACCGATGTGAAAAATTTAATAATTCCCTTCCTTGGAAGCCCTGCGCCTTTTTCACCCGGAATTTTTTATCTTGCCGCCTTATTAAAAGCGCCTGTTTATTTTATTTTTGCCATTCGCCGCGGAGAGTTATCCATAAAGCCGGAATACGATATGCATGTACACAAAAGCACATTATCTTTTGAATGTTCCAGAAAGGAAAGATTTACTCAAAGTTCACTCCTTGCCCAATCTTTTGCTTCTCTGTTAGAAAACTACTGTAAACAAACCCCTTTTCAATGGTATAATTTCTATGAGTTCTGGTCAAAAGAGGTGTGATAATGGAATCCAAAGAGAACAACGGTCCTTATAATATTTACGCTGAAACGGAAATTACCGTTGAATTTTTTCATCTTGATCCTTTGCGGATTGTATGGCATGGGAATTACTTAAATTATTTTGAGATTGGCCGCAGAGCGCTTTTGGAAAAAATCGGCTACAGTTATGATGAAATGGAAAAATCAGGCTATACCTTTCCTGTAATAGAAATTTCCGCTAAATATTTAAGCTCGCTCCGTTTCAGAGACCGCGCGATTGTAAAAGCTATTCTTATGGAATATGAAAACCGTCTGTTGATACGATATGAAATCCGCGACGCTAAAACAGGGCAAATTACAACCAAAGGCTCAAGTACACAAATGGCATTTGATATTAAAAAAAATGATTCATGTTTTGTTTGTCCGCAGATTTTAGTAGAAAAAGTTGAAGCGTTTATCGGAGAGAAGAAACAGTGAAACAAATCTCCGTTATCTTGATATTGTTTCTTTGCGCTGCGGGCATTTGGGCGCAAACTCCATCGGAAGAAATTTTCAGCCGCCCTCTTGTACCGCAAACCATGGACGCCTTTAAAACAACCTGCTCGCATATTGCAGAGCATATTTTTGTACGCGGAAATTTTGAACAGGAAAAAATCATAAAACACCTTAATCGATCTTTAAAATCTTCGGGTAAATTTATTATTGCGATTGGATTAGGCATGGTATGGGATACCGTAAAACCTTTTCCGTCTACGCTGACATTGGGAAAAGATTACATTATACAATCCAGACCGGGCGGACATAAAACTGTTTTGAACGCACAAGGGAACGAAACGTTTCTTCGTACGGCGGAATTAATCAGCGCGGTATTTTCAGGCAACAGCCAAGGGTTGATGGATAATTTTAATGTTTATTATTCCGGCAGCGCGGCAGATTGGGAATTAGGTCTAAGTCCGAAGAATAATAATTTTGATGCCTTTGCGGAAAAAATCATTATGAAAGGCGATGCGGCGATAAGATCGATACTGATATACGAACAAAACGGCGACATTGTAAAATATTATTTGTCGAACCACAATTATCCGGCGGAATTGAATGTCAATGAAAAAAATCTTTTCGTTTTACCGTAACATAACCCCATTGGGACTGTGGCTTGCCGTCCACATAACCATTCCCCTGCTTCTATTGCTTTCTGTATTTGTTATCGGACCGTTACGAATAAACACCATGCTGTTTGATATGCTCCCCCGATCAAGTCAATCAAGATCGGCAATGGAAGCGGATATGCTGCTTGGCGAAAAAAACGGACGGGAAATTGTTATTCTTTCCGCCGCTCCCGATTTTGAAAATGCCAAGAAAGGCGCGCAAATGTTATACGCTGAATTTGATAATTCGCCTGATTTTGAAAATATTTCCCTGTATTTTGATTCCTCTGTTATAGAAGAAATTAACCGCTATATGTACGATTATCGTTTTGTTATTGCGGGAAAAGAAACTCTTAACTTGCTGGAAAACGGCAAGGCGGAAGAAATCGCGCAAGATGCGCTTGCGTCAGCTTTCGGCGCAGTTAATTTTCTTCCATTGGATAATATTGATAAAGACCCTTTTCTTCTTGCGCAAAGACGGATGGGAGAATTTTTATCGTCTTCCTTGCTTGCGGGCGGCAGTCTGAACCTAAAAGATGATGTCCTTACTGCGCAAAAAGACGGTATATGGTATGTATTACTCCGTTTAACTCTTGCGCCGCAAGCTGCCTCTATAAGATCAGGGCAAAACGCGGTCGGCAAAATTTACGCTCTTGCGCCTGAAATTAAAAAATCCGTACCGGGACTGGAATTTTATTTTTCAGGAATTCCTTTCCATAGTTACGAAAGCGCTTCAGGCGCGCAAAAGGAAATATCGTTAATCAGCACAATTACGGTTATTATAATTTTGATTTTATTTTTATATGTTTTCCGTTCATTTATGCCTGTTCTTTCTTCTATTTTGGCGGCGGGGGTTTCTTTAGGCATTGCCGCCGCAACCGCTCTGTTGGTTTTCAGAGAAATACATATCATCACCTTTGTTTTCGGAACCACGCTTATAGGAACCTGCGTAGATTATTCGGCTCATTTTTTTGTACACTGGAAGGGGAATCCGTCCTTGAAAAACGGGGCTGAAATTCGTTCCCGCATTTCAAAAAGCGTTATCATGAGTTTTATTTCCACTGAAATTTGTTTTTGTGTTTTTCTTTTCGCCCCGTTTCCTATACTGAAACAATTTTCCGTATTTTCCATGGCGGGGCTTCTTAGCTCATTTTTAACCTGCTTCTGTATCTACCCTCGCCTGAAAATACCCGAACAAAATAAAAGATACTTTTCTCTTTTTGAAAATAAAATTCTTCTCCGTCTTAAAAACCTGTCTTTGCCTAAGAAAACAAAACCCGCTCTTGCCGCCGCCCTCATTCTTATCGTCCTTACACTTTTGGCTTTTAATTTTTCATCAATAAAAATAGAAAACAACCTTTCTTCTCTGTATACCATGTCCCCTTCCCTGCTGGAATCGGAAAAAAGGGCGGCGCAGGTTTTGGATTACGGTTCTTCGGGCTGGTATTTTATTGTTACAGGATCAAGCGCCGAAGAAACTCTTGAAAACGAAGAAGCCCTTGTTATGCGCTTAGAAGAAGAAATTACCCGCGGGAATTTGAATTCTTTCCTTGGAACTTCAGTTTTTATTCCATCAATAAAAAAACAAAAAGAAACATATAACGCTATGAAAAACCTTCTTCCTCTGGCTTCCGCCCAGTTTGAATACCTTGGTTTTCCGCAAAATTATATAAAAACATTTGAAAACGAATTCACTTCTGCGAAATATTGTCTGCCGTCAGATATTGACGCTCTTTCCTTCACAGGTGTTTCAAAACTATGGATAGGAGAAAAAAACGGAAACTGCTATTCTTGCGTCATTCCCGTTAAACCTACAGACGAAACGGTTTTTAGGTCTATCGCCGAAGAATCAGAATATATTTATTTTGTAAACAAAGCAAAAGATATCGGGCACGATTTGGATACGCTTACCAAAACCATGATTTTGTTTTTTCTTGCCGCCTATTTTGTTATTTCCGTTGTTGTTTTTGCCGTTTATCCAAGACGTGACAGCGTTAAAATTTGCGCAATTCCGTTTCTGTTGGCTGTAACCGCTGTTGCCGTACTGGCGACTAACAAAATTTCCATGGGCTTTTTCTCGCTTGCGGCTCTTGTTTTGGTCTTTGGTTTGGGATTAGACTATATCTTTTACATGATCGGAAAAAAACAAGGCAATGAAAAACCACTTACATCTCTCGCTGTAGTTTTATCTTTCTTAACTACCCTGCTTTCTTTCGGCGCTTTGGTGCTAAGTAATTTTAAGCCTACTCATATTTTCGGTCTTACCGTTTCCGCCGGATTAGGCGCGGCTTTTATTTTCGCAATGCTCTTACAATCTTCCGATAATAATTCTTAGTCAATTATTTTTCTAAGCGTATGATCATTATGCCGCCAGTCTTTGCCGGTTTTGACACGCAAATCAAGATCAATTTTCCAATCGAATATCTTTTTTAATTCTTTTAAAGAGGCAAGACGTATTGCCTTGATCATCTCGCCGCCCTTGCCGACTACCATTCCTTTCTGCGATTCACGTTCTACGATTATAAACACCCTTACCCAAAGTTTTTCATCTTTGAATTCCATGTCGGCGATATCGACATACAGCGAATGAGGCAGTTCCTGAAACAGACGGTTGATTGCCTGCTCCCTGATAATTTCCGCTATGCGAAAACCGGTGTCTTGATCCGTGTAGTATTCATCGCCGTATAGCGGCTGACCTTCGGGGGCAAGAGCGAACAAGGCGGTAAGAAGCTCGTCTATCCCGGAACCTGTTTGCGCGGAAACAGCGAAGATACGCTCGCTTGCGATGGAGGGCATGCGCAAAGTTATAAATTCTTTCGCTCGGTTAAAATCCGCGCCGTTAGCGTCCATTTTGTTCACGGCGATGATTGTTTTTTCCGCTAATGGGGTAAGAAGGGCGGCAATTTCCTCTTCTTCCGCCCCGGGAGCGCGAACAGCGTCCAAAACATACAAAACAAGTTCGCTCTCCGTTAAAGCGCGAGTGGAGACATCCATCAGTTTTTTATTCATTTTTTTTTCGCTGGAGTGCCGTCCGGGAGTATCAACAAAAATGATCTGCCCTTCTTCACGGTTCACTATTCCGCGGATAGCGTTACGTGTAGTTTGCGGCACAGAACTTACAATGGCAACTTTTTCGCCGCACATTTTATTAAGGAGAGTTGATTTGCCCACACTTGGACGGCCGATAATCGCCGTAAACGCACAGCGGACGCTTTTCTTGCTGTCGCTATCCGGCATTATTTGACAACCATTATCTTTCTGATTTCATCGATATCAGGACCGACAACACGGACAAAGTACATACCGCGGGCTACCGCTTTTCCGCCGTTATTGGAACCGTCCCATGTGTCAACATAAGAGCCTATTTCACGGTTTTCATTTCGCCTGATTGACTTAACCAAAGTTCCGTCCAGCGTGTAAATTTGAATCGTCACTCTGCCGGAACGAGTAAGATTATAGCGAATCATAGCGGTTTCTCTTTTATCCGAGTTAATAACATTGTTCATAACGGTAACGCCGCCGCGTTGAAGACTCATGCCTTGAATATTAAAACCGAACGGACGGACACGTTCGTACCAATTATTTGGAATTGTACCCGACGGCGCGTCAAGACGGGCAACAAACATATCGGAAGTACTTGTAAGACGGAAAATAAATTCAAATTTCGCGCCGCTGTTCGCAAGATCGCTAGAAGGTATATTATAACGATAATTTTGCGCGGATATAGGAGTGCCCGACGAAATAGTTTTAATTCCTCCGCTCAAAGGAACATAATAATATAACGGAGTCAGTACATTCGGCAGCCATAAACCGCCGATTTTTTTGGTGTCGCTTACTTCTTTTGGATTTCGCATATAAGCCGGAATACTCGCCGTTGTCCAGAAAAGCTCCGGATTTGTCGCCGTCAAACCGCTATTTAATCTCACTTGCATCTCAATACCGCCTTCTTCAACAGGTCCTTTTTCAAGATTTTTTGAGCCGTCAAAATCTGAAATGCTTTTATTATCATTTTGCGGTTTCGCGAATGTCGGCCATACAAAATAATTATCACCTGTGGCCGGCAGCCTTGAAATTAATACGTCGGTAACACGGCGAGTTACGGTATTGTTAATATTTGCCGGCGTAACAGAAGAAAGGTTCGTCATGACATTGACGGGAAGTAATTTATGGGGCGGTATAAATACATTGGGGCTTACGGGATTACCGTTTGATTTTGCGTACGCTGTATACCCCCAGTTTGCAGGATACTTAGGAGCAGGTCCGCTTGGATTTGCCGCTGTTGCATTATCAGTTATATTGGTCATTTGGAAATAGCCTTTACCCGCTGTTCCGGAACTAATAGATAAATTCACAAGATCAGTTACTCCATATGTTGGCATAGAAGGACTAGTAAAAAGATACCCCGCCGTAAGTACCGACTGCGCATTAAAAGGAGTACCGCTGAATGAAGCGGAAACAGTACCCTGAACCGGTTCAGACATCTGCACATAAGTTTGCGTATGCTCCGGAAGAGTAAGCGTATATGCTATGCGCGGAGGAATGGTATCGATGTATTGTATTTCTGAGATATCATTCACCGGTGTGCCTGTTGTATCCTTAAGCGAAGTATTTCTTGTGATGCTCCAATGCGGAGTATTACCGCCGTCTAATTCATCTCTCTCTATCAGGTAAATATAGAAGGAATCTCTATCAGATGTGTTTGAGGTAATTGTGCTAACCAATTGATATCCGCCAGTACCTTTACTTGTGTCAATCACATACCCGTTTACAGTTACATGAAAATCGGTAAAATCACCATTTAATATTGGTTTATTAGTCTGCGCTCTTATTCTGTCCAACTTGCCGTTTCCGTTTAAGTCCTCGGTAAAGCTGTATAATATTTTTCCCGCCGCAACACTGCCCGGATAATGCTGATGCCAGCGCGCATTGGACACTGAACCAATATCCTCATCGTCATCTTCAACACCGTCAACGACATCATAGGGACCTGTCCATTGGTTTTGCAAATTCAAACAAAGTTGTCCCCATGGCGATGATGTTTTTTGACCTGGAATAATAGAACCCGCCGCCGTTGTTGTTACAACAAAAGTATTAGCTTCGATATAAATAGCCGCGGTTTCGCCTTCATTCCCGTTACCTGTTACAGTTATCGCATTAACTGATACAGTACCGGCGGCTTTAGCGATTAACCGTTGGGCATTTGCAGCGCCGCCAATAGTTATATTATTAGCGGCTGACAGCTCAATTACGTTTGATGAAGTCAATGTATTATAAAACTGAATATTGCCGTTTGAAGATATTGTACGTTTAACTGTACCAAGTGCTGCCGTTCCGCTGACAGATAAATTATTAATACTCGTTACATCGCCGTTAAAAGTACCGTTACCGATTATTGTTAATGATTTTCCGCCGCCGTTAATTGCCCCAAGCGTTACACCTGTACCGCCTGCCGTTAATGTTCGATCCCCTGCGCCGCCAAGCGTTACGTCTCCTGTATATGTTTGTGCTCCTGTAGTTGTAATATCCGCATTAATAGCAGAAGTGCTAGTAACAGATAAAACGTTAATGCCGCTGACTGCGCCGTTAAAAGTACCGTTACCGGTTATTGTTAATGATTTTCCGCCGCCGTTAATTGCCCCAAGCGTTACACCTGTACCGCCTGCCGTTAATGTTCGATCCCCTGTGCCGCCAAGCGTTACCGCTCCGTATGTTTGCGTTCCGTTAGTTGTAATATCAGCATTAATAGCAGAAGTGCTAGTAACAGATAAAACGTTAATACCGCTGACTGCGCCGTTAAAAGTACCGTTACCGGTTATTGTTAATGATTTTCCGCCGCCGTTAATTGCTCCTAGTGATACGGTTGAGCCGGTTAATATACGATCTCCGTCAAGTATTACCGTTCCAGAATATGTTTGCGTCCCTGTTGCAGAAACATTCGAGCCAATATTAATTGCGGCTGCTGATTTAAGCGTAATATTCTTAAATGTATTTGTACCGACAAAATTAATAGTTCCCGAACCGCTTGTTTCAAATGTCAAACTTGAAGCGTTAGGAGAAGCGTCGTATATATAGACACTATAATTAGGATCAAGAACAAATGTTGTTTGAAGGTTTATAGCCGGATCAATATGTATATAACTATCGGCAGTCGGCGGAGATGCAACAGGAGGATTGTCTTTACCATAAACCAGATGTTTTCCTGTCCCTATCAAACTAATTACAACATGCTGATGCCAGCGGGCGCCAGATACTGTACCGGGCGGAACGCTGTCTTGAGGTCCATCAACAGCGCCGTTATCTGTCCAAGCGGTCTTTAACATCAAACAAAGCTGCCCGCCTATTCCGCCTGGTATAATAGAATTTGCCGCCGCTGTTGATGTGTCAAAAGCATTAGCTTCAACATAAATAGCCGCATTTGCTCCTTCATTTCCGGTACTTAATGTTTCAACTTCAACGAATTTTACAGTACCGGAAGCTATCGCAATTAACTGGAATGCTTCTGTTTTACCGTTAAGTGTTATATTTCCGTTTGCGGGTATATTTCCGCCTGAGGCTAATAGCTCTATTATGTCTGATGAATTTAAAATACCGAACGAAATAGCGCCGCCTTGTGAAGTTATTGTCCGTTTACCGCCGCTTAAAGTTGCCGCTCCGGTATAAGTTTGCGCTCCTGTGGTGGTAATATCTTCGTTTATGGTACTTGTTCCGGTAACGCTAACTGATGCCGCAGATAACGCGCTTCCTGTCAGAGCGAAATCTCCGCTTACAGATAAAGCGCCTACACCGCTTCCGCCGCTTAAAATACCGTTACCTGTTATTGTTAACGAATTTCCGTTTCCGATTATTGTTCCAAGCGTTACGGTTGAGCCAGTTAGTGCTCTTGTAGCGTTTGCGCCAACAAGCGTTACCGCTCCGTATGTTTGTGTTCCTGCGCCTGTATTAATATTTCCGGCTATACTACTTGTTCCCGTTACATTAATTGACGCTGCGTTTAAAGAAGCGCCTGTTAAACTGAAATTCTTACTTACTAATAAATCGCCGATGGTATTGGCAGCATCGGTAAAAACACCATCGCCTGCTATTGTTAACGGATGAGAACCTCCGCTAACTGCTCCAAGCGTTACGGTTGTACCTGTTAATGTTCTTGTTCCTGTTCCGCCAAGCGTTACAGCTCCCGTATATATTTGCGTTCCGGTAGTTGAAATATCAGCATTAATACCAGAAGCACCGCTAACAGATAAATTGTTAATACCGCTGACTGAATCGTTAAAAGTACCGTTACCTGTTATTGTTAATGAATTACCGCCGCCGTTAATGACTCCGTCAAATGTTACTGTTGATGTACCGGCGGCTAATGTCAGCGTACTGCCAAGCGTTACCGCCGCCTTATAATCTTGCGTTCCGGTAGATGTAATACCAGCGTTAATGATAGAAGTGCCGTTGACAGTCAAAATTGTAATACCGCTTCCGCCGTTAAATACACCGTTACCTGCTATTGTTAATGAATGATTATTTCCGGTAACTGCTCCAAGCGTTATTGTTGCACCTGTTAATGTTCTTGTTCCTGTTCCGCCAAGCGTTACCGTTCCCGTATACGTTTGATTCCCTGAGGTGGTAATATCTCCGTTTATGGTGCTTGTTCCTGAAACAGACAAAGCGTTAATATCGCTTCCTCCGCTAAAAACAGCGTTACCTGTTATTGTTAATGAACGAGTATCTCCGTCAACAATTCCAAGTGTTATATTCGTACCTGTTAATCTTCTTGTTACACTGCCGCCAAGCGTTACCGCTCCTGTATATATTTGTGTTCCTGTAGAGGAAATATCAGCGTTAATAGTAGAAGTGCCGCTAACAGATAAATTGTTAATGCCGCTGACTGCGCTTTCAAAAACACCGGCTCCGGTTATTGTTAATGAATGAGTAGCCCCTATAATATTCCCAAGCGTTACCAATCCTGTCGTTGATGTTAATGTTACATCATTGCCAAGCGTTACCGCTCCGTATGTTTGATTTCCTGTGCCTGTATTAATGTTTCCGTTTAATACACCGTTTCCTGCAATTGTTAATGAATGATTAGCCCCTGTAACGTTCCCAAGCGATACGGTTGCACCTGTTAATATTATATCATCGCTAAGCGTTACCGATCCGTATGTTTGCGTCCCAATAGTTTCAATGTCTTTGTTAATAGTAGCAGAGCCGCTGACAGATATATTTGTAATATCGATTACTTCGTTTAATACACCGGCTCCGTCTATCGTTAATGAATGATTATTTCCGGTAATTACCCCACCAAGCGATACGGTTGCGCCTGTTAATGTTACATCATTGCCAAGCGTTACCGCTCCGTATGTTTGATTTCCTGTAGAGGAAATATCAGCGTTAATAGTAGAAGTGCCGCTTACAGATAAATTGTTAATACCGCTGACTGTGCCGTCAAAAACACCGTTACCTGTTATTGCTAGCGAATTATTGCCTCCGGTAATTGTATCTTTAAATGTTACGGTTGATGTACCGGCGGCTAATGTTTTTGTCCCTACAGTACCGCTGAGCGTTACCGCTCCCGTATATATTTGCGCTCCTCCGGTAGTAGTAACATCTCCGGCTATATTACTTGTTTTGGTAACAGCAATTGACGTTGCGTCTAATGAACCGCCCGTCAGATTAAAATTTCCGCTTACTGTTATCGCCCCTACACCGGTTCTGGTTCCGGTTTGTATTGTTAAATTATGAAAAGCGGTTAATCCGGCAAAGGTTGTCCCGGTTCCGTTGAAGGTTACTGTTCCGGCAATAGTAGTTTTATTTACACTTTGAGTTCCGCTCCCTGTTAAAATTAAATTGCCGTTATTTGAAAGCGTGCCTGCGGTAAGATCAGCGCCGCCTATATCCAAAGTATCGTTGTTAGTTAACGTTCCCGCAGAAAGCTTATCGCCGTGAAAATTCAAAGTACCGTTGTTCGTTAATGTACCGGTAACTTCAAAGTCATCGCTTGTTGCAATAGTTACATCGCTACTATTATCTATTTCTAAATCTTGAATAGTTATGTTTACAGCGGTAGAAATATTTATAGTACCGCTAAAATTATTTATAATTACAATATCATTAGTTGAACCGCTCTCACCCGGATAAGTTGATGCCGGATCGTCATCTTCGTCTTTCCAATTATCCTTATCTTCCCAAGAAGAACCATCGCCGTCGCCTGTCCATGTAAATTTTGCCTGTCCCCAAACAGCGCCTGCGAAAAGTAAGAATAAAACAATAAAAACTGCGGTTTTTTTCATCAGTATCAAGGTATTCCTAATATACAAAAATATCGGTATTTTATCTACCTTCTATATTATAGCACAATATGACGTAAAAATCCCACTCTGCAACGAAAGAACAGGCTCAATACCGCCTATTTTGGCTTGTTTTTCTTATTTTCCCTCATAGCGGCAACAGCGATAAACGTGAATATCGCGGCGGCGAAAATAACCAATAAAACGATGGATACCGAATTATTCTTCTTAGGCGGGGCGGGGGGAGGCGCGCCCACAATCAAGGTAGACGGATCTACGGGTACTCTATTATCATTAAGAACGACTATAAAACAAATAACTACGGTAATAAGCATTACGGCAATGGCGGCAAGACTAGCCAAACGTACCGTTAAGGTTGATTTTTTATCAACCGCCAGATAAACCATACCCCCAAGGACGATAATACCGATTAATATACCTACAAGCATGATACTATATTTTCGGTATATTTCCGCTTGCCATATAGCCTATAATATGGTATCATTAACCTATTCTTAATAAAGCGAGGTAAAATATGGCTCACAAAATCAGCGACGCTTGCGTTGGTTGCGGCTCTTGCGCCGGCGAATGTCCGTTGGAAGCAATTGCGGAAAAAGACGGACAATATCAGATTGACCCGGATAAATGCAAAGATTGCGGCACTTGTGTCGCGGCTTGTCCCGCATCGGCAATTTCCGCAGGGTGAGATTTGTCAAAATCGATAACTGGCAAGGGCATATCCCTTGCCTTTTTTTTAATTCTTTTAAATTTTCCCGTATTTTGTCAGGATTTCCCCGTAATCAGACGGCTTGATCCGACAGACACCTTATTCAAACAGTTTATTAACGATGTCGAAGGCAACAGAAGGCGCGTTTTCAACTCGCAAGGCCGCCTTCCGCCTGAAGAAATAATTAAGCATTTGACAATTTATCTGTATACGGTCAAGGATGATGACAGTATTTTATCCCTTGCCGCGCGTTTGAATCTTCCCTACTCCGCCTTAACAAGCTTAAACAGGCTTAACAGTCCGTCGGCATTGGTAACAGGCAAACAGCTTCTTCTGCCTTCATGCCCCGGAATCTTTATTCCTCAAATTTTACAAACCGATCTTGAAAAAATAACAGGGGCGGCAAGGCAGGATACAAGGGGTTCCGTCGAAATAAAATTAAAAATCGCGGATAAACAGGAAAGTTTTTTATTTTTTCCCGGCGCGGATTTTAACGCCACGGAAAGGGCGTTCTTTCTTAACGCGGGGTTCAGGTTTCCGTTACGGCAATACAGAGTTACAAGCCGCTACGGTATCAGGGAAGACCCGATAACCGGACGTATTTCGATGCATCAGGGGATAGACCTTGCCGCGCCGGAAGGAACCGAGGTTTTTGCCGTGGCGGACGGGGTTGTAACAGCGACAGGATCCGACCCAATTTACGGAAATTATATTATTATAAGCCATAATAATAACTGGAAAAGCCTATACGGGCACTTACAAACCATCTATACGGACTTGCGATCCGACGTAAAATCAGGTAATCTAATAGGGAGAGTAGGCTCGACAGGTCAATCCACAGGACCGCATCTTCATTTTGAATTGCGGCAGGACGGAAAGGCGTTTGATCCGGCAGGAAGGCTCCGTCCCTGAAAATCGGCGGAATGAATTTTTTTAAAAAACGGGTGGTATATGACCGGGGCTAAATTAACCCTTGCTTTTTTTATACTTTTCTCTTGTTACCGCCTGCATGCGGAATCCTTCCGCGCGACTGTCAGCGGATCGGTCGAAGTTTCCGCAGGGCAAAGTGACACTTCAATTCCTATCGGAATTAACAGCGCCGTAATACTCAATCTTGGTTCTGACATACGCTTTGTAAAAGGAATTGAAATTGAGATTACCGCCCCGCAAAGCTGGCTGCCCTACCGAGGCTCGCTTGTAATGATCATGTACAATAAAATTAATCCTCAAACCGCAACAGGAATAACCGATCTTGACGGCAGCCGAATAGCGTTTGAACCTCTCCCGACAAAACTAAGAATCATTTACCATATTCCGATTCGCCAAAATCACGGATTAAGAACAACAACATCGGCGACCGTTCCCACAAACATCGTCCAATCAGCTTCGTTCCCTGTTATTTTCAGACTGATGCAAATCGCCAAAGGGCTCCCCGATGATTTTGAAAATTTAACGTTTAATTTTACCGCAAGACCCATTTTAAGCGATGAAGGAGCGGTAAAATTGATACCCCGCTATCCTCCTCAGCTTAGAAACAAACCATTTAGAGTCCTTATTGACGAAAATCTTATCCAAAACATCACAGAACAGTTAATTTTACGCGAGGGAGAGCATCATCTTGTCATACTTTCTGATGATTATCGCAATGAAAGCCGCCGTTTTGTCGTAGAAAAGGGCAAAACCATCGATTTAACGATTGAATTACAGGATCCAAGCCCGATTATTGTCTTTGAAGGACCTCAAAACTCCCAAATTTACCTAAATAACAACCTAATTCCGCGCGGCAGAGACTCCGTAACGGTAGAACCCGGTCAGCACGAGGTAAAATTCGTGGTCAGCGACTATACAATAACCAGAACATTGAACATCCAACGCGGAAAAACCTACCGAGTTTCCCTCGCCGTGGACTTAACTATCCAAGAAGACGACTGATTTTTTGTAGAAAATATCATTCATGAAAATACCCCCCATAACCGATACTTTTAATGTCGGGATTATAGTTCCCCTCCCAAATCACTATAGTTCCGATATGCCTCAAGGGCATGGAGCTGTCCGAAACACAAATCGGACAGCTCTTTTTTTTTGGCTTTGTTTTATAGATTAAAACAATTAATAGTTATATAATGCCTCATGCAGGAAAAGCAGAATAATAACGAATTTCAAGTCAAATTTAAGCCTATTTACGGTATCCGCCCCGGGGTATACCTTACTGCTCTGTATTCATTTATCCTGCTTCTTATCATCTTTTTCATTTTTCTTTTCCCGGGTATAAAAAATCCCGGCGCGATCTTAATCGTAAAAACAGAACCGGCAGGTGCTGCTGTCAGAATTGACGGCGTTTACAGGGGTACAGCCGGAAGTAAAATTTTCGTCTCAAAGGGTAGCCGCAAAATAGAAGCTGTCATGCCCGGTTTTGAAAGCCAAAGTGTCATACAAGACATTCCCGCAAGCTATTTCGGCTCGCTCTTTTTCCCTAAACGCCGCCATGCGGTATTTAAACTGGAAATGTTAGACCCCGTGTATGCTTTCGCCATGTACGCCGCAGATTACGCCGAATGGACATTCGCCGGAGAACCAACAGCGACATGGCAAGTCCCAATGAGCCTCTCGGAAGGAGCTTACCGAACCGGTACCGCCAAAAGCTCAAACGCTGATATGCAGGAAATACTGCTTGCCGCCTCTAATTTTGCCGTAACAAGAACCGCCCTTCGCGATCTTATCAGAGCTAAAATACTTTTAGATAATTACGGCAACGCGCCCACCCCCATCTCCCTTGCTCGTTCAATATCCGGCATCTTGGCGTTTTTATCGAAAGCCCCCGATTCGGCAAAATGGCTTTCACAAGTACTTCCCCGGGAACAAGCCGTAATTATCGAAAAATCAAACTGGTTTAAAAAACAGGAATCGGCTCCGCCTAAAATTCGGACAGACAGAACTTCGGGAAGCCGGCGATTGGCGGGGATTAATTTTATAACATTTTCATCTGGATTAATGATCAGCGAAACTCCTGTATCAAAGGCGTTATTTGAGGAATTCCTTAACGACCGCCCTGAGTGGAGAGAATATCAAACCGATTATTTTCCGCAGGAAATTTCAAGTTATCCCTGGGAAATCGATAAAAACAATATCACAGGCGTTACATGGTACGCGGCGCAGGCTTTCTGTGATTGGATTGCATGGCGCTTACCGGGTTTTTTTATAACCCACGAAGTAAGGCTTCCCACGGAAGAAGAATGGGTAACCGCCTCTCAATCTATCGGAAACATGAAAAACATCGGGTGGGAATGGTGCGCCGACCCTTACGCGCCGCTTCAAATCGCCTCGCCGACAAGTCAGGCAAAGCAGGCAGTCGGTTCCCCGGAGCGTTCCCTGCGCGGCAGACAGACCGCAAACTCGGTGGAAACAAGGGCAAGTCTGCCCCCAAATCTATCCTCGCCGATTGTAACTTTTCGTATAGCTATCGCTCCCGCAGCAAAAGAGTAAATAATCATGGCTGAAAGCGTAAAAATAATCGCGCAGAACCGTAAAGCGCGGCACGATTATTCCGTAGACGAAACCTATGAATGCGGCATGGAGCTTTTGGGGACAGAGGTAAAATCGTTCCGCGACGGAAAAATATCCTTCCCCGACTCGTGGGCGGAAGTAATAAACGGCGAAGTATGGCTGCGTTCACTGATAGTCGCGGAAAACCCGTTTTCATCGATTTTTAACCACGAGCCTGACAGAAAAAAACGCCTGCTTTTGCACAAGGATGAAATAAAAAGAATCCAGCGAAAAGTCGAGGAAAAAGGATACACCCTTATCCCGCTGTCTTTTTATTTTAAGAAAGGCAGGGTAAAAGTGGAAATAGGTCTGTGTAAGGGGAAAAAAGCTTTTGACAAACGAGCCGGAATACGCGAAAAAGACCTAAAACGTGAAATTGCCCGCGAATTCAGGCATGGACTTCAATAAATTATCTTAGCGAGCCTTCTTTTCTATTACTTCCATCATCAAAATAAAGGCAAAAATCAATAAACCGGCGCAAAGGGCGGCTATTTTAATATGTTTATCTAAAATATAGTCGGGAAATGAGGTTGAATATATATTTCCGGCTGTAATAGGGGCGGATTTAGGGGTTCCGACCCCGACAATTCTTATAAAACGTTCATCAGGCTGTCCATAACCCATTTGGCGCGCCTGAACCAGCATTGTATCCTGATCGTACTGTAAATTAAACCTTGTTCTTTCCAGTTCTTCGTTAATTATTCCCAAATTTTTTATATTTTCATACTGCCGTTCCTTCTCGGCAAGCAGATAATTGTATGATGACAAGCCTGAAGACCCCCCAAGGAAGGAAAAAAGCGTGTAAACGACTATCGCAGCCCAAACCCCAACGAGGTACTTAAAGACTCTCATACTTCGATTTACGGATATTTATTAATTATTCTTAAATTTCTTCAAAAAACCGCTTTTTTCAAAAAAAACAGGGATATACTAAAACCGGCATTGACAATGTTATCGCAAAAGGTTATTCTTATAAGATATAAACTTTGGAAAACAAGAAAAAGTACCGATAATTAACGATAAGTGTTAATTTAGGGAGCGGTTCATGGCTGGTAACAAAAAACCTTCGATATACTCTGATCGCGCAGACATCGGCAGCGCAAAAGATCTTGACGAATACGGCGTTTGGGTAAAAAGCGAGCCCCAAGTTCTCAGCGATGATGAAGGTCTGTCTTCGGCTCTTGACGTTTCTACCTCAGCTAAAGCCGAAACCGATGAATCTTTAACCTTTGACGACGCGGTATTTGACGTTGACTCAGCGTCTTCCGGCTCAGGAACAGCCGAATTTCCCGATGACGACATAGAAATTAACCTTGACGATGACCCTTTAACCTCTCAGCATGATGATCTCAGCATATCAGACACTGCAGCGGGAAGCGAAGACATCGAAATTGAAGACACGTCTTTTGATGAATTTGAAAATTCCTCGCAGGAAGAAACAACGGAATTCAGCGATGACAGTATAACCAACGATGAATTTGAAACAGTAGGCATACCGACAGTAAAATCAATTGAAAACAACCTTAACAATATTTCCGAAGAGATAGAAGACGGCAATGTATCAACTCATCTTCTTAAACAAATCGCTTCGGAGCTTTCCTCAATCAGAAATGAGCTTACAGACCTTAAAAAAGAATTTTCCACTATACGTTCTCTTCCGCCGGACGGCAATAAAGACGATTTCGACGATGAATCAATTTCCCTCACCGGCGATGAAATGAACAACATACTCAGCTCCGGCGGCACTACGGAAGAAGGAATACCCGAAACCATTGACGACGACGACTTAACAGCGAAAAGTGAAACCGACGGCGATGAAATTAAAGATGATGATGAAACAATTTCGCTGACAGGCGATGAAATGGATAACATTCTTAACTCCGCTAATTTTACGGAAGAGTCTGGGACAGAAGAAACACCTGAAAATGATTTTGCGGCTGAAGAAGAAACCGCCGATAGCTCTTCCCTTGACACTGACGACATCAATATTGACATTGATATACCTGAGACACAAGAAGAAACAAGTCTCGCCGGCGATGATTTTAGCGGCGCTTCCGAAGATGTTCCGGCAGACGACGCTTCCGCTGATATTGCGTTAGATGACACTGCTCTTTCTCATGATGATTTTGCCGACATCACATCGGATGACTCTGCTCTTTCCCATGATGATTTTGCCGACATTTCGTTAGACGACGATCTTTCATCTACTGACATTACGGCAGAGGACGCTCCGGCGGAGGATGCCGCGCCTGCTGATGAAGCGGCTGACGCATCTCTTGCAACAGATGATTTTGATATTTCATCAGAAGAAACCTCATCGGAAGACGCATCTGACGCCTTCGGCGATATTTCGTTAGACGACAATGCCGATCCTGCTTTGGATGCCGCTCTTGACAACGCTGATTTTGATCTTTCATCTGATGATGCCGCGCTGGATACTTCCGTAACCGACGACGCTTCTGCGGCTGACACAGACCTTGCGATGGATGATCTTGATATCTCTTCTACCGACGTTTCGCCGGCTGAAGTCCAGTCAGATGACGCTTTGTCCTTTGACGAACCTGCGGCTGACGCACAGGCGGATGAAGCTGCTCTTGGCTCTGATGATTTTTCCGACATCTCATTAGATGATTCTTTGTTAGACGACAGCGCGTTAAGCGATACTCCCGCGCCGGATGCCGCTTCCTCAGACGCTGACCTTGCCGCTGACGATTTTAACATAACCACAGAAGAGACAGAAACCACTATAACAGAGGAAACCGAGCCGGATGCCGCTTCGGATACCGCTCTTGCCTCTGATGATTTTTCCGATATTACATTAGACGATGTTACGTTAGACGACAGCGCGTTAGACGATACTCCAGCATCGGACGCTTCATCAGACGTTGACCTTGCGATGGATGATTTTGCCGACATTTCACAGGAAGATACTGAAACAATCGCCCATGCTCAGGAAAGCGATGAATTGGACAAATTGCGCGAAGAAGGCGCTACCCCCACAACAGAGCCGCCTGAAAACAGCGATTATCTTGAACATGATTCAATGGACTTATCAGACGCGGTAATTGACGATCCTGTGTTAAATTCAAATATTTTAGACAACGATACATTAACAGAACCTTCTTTAGATGAAGAAGATTTTAACATGGATTCTTTTGATGACATATCAATTGATTCAGGATCAGACGATCTAGGCGATCTATCCATTACTGATGACTCAAAGCCGGCGGAAGAAGCTCAAGCTGACATACCGGCGGACATTGACATACCGATGGATGATTTTGCCGACATAGGAGCCGAGCCTGAACAAGCTCCGGCTGCTGCACCTGCTCCTGTAGCCGCGCCTGCTCCGGCTGCCGCGCCTCCTGCTCCTGCTGCGGCTCCCGCTGTTGCAGCGGCAGACGCTCCCGCTGACGGAAAAGCGCCGTTTGTCATTCCCTCGACTTTAAGATCTGAACTTAGAAATATTTTAAGCTACATGGATCAACTTCTTGAATCATTGCCTGAACAAAAAATCGAAGAATTCGCAAAATCCGAATACTTTGATTCCTACAAAAAACTCTTTAAGGATTTAGGGCTGGTATAATCGCCGACTTATCTGAACCGGGAACTCAGCTTCATTCACGTTACAATCCGCAGGCGGAAGCGGAACGCTATATTGACTCTCTGAATTTAAACAAACAAACAGAATGTTTTATTTTAATCGAGCCGGGTTTAGGCTATATCATTCCCGTATTACGGGAAAAATTTAAAGAAAGCAAAATACTTGTTTTACACATAGAAAATTTTAAAGAAGAAAACAACCAAAATGTTTATACGCTGACAAGTCTTGATACCGAAGAAATTTATAAATTTTTAGAAACACATATTCAAAAAATAAACGCCGAACACATTAAAATAATCGAATGGCGTCCGTCTGTTAATTATTTTAAAGACGAATATGTTAAAATTCTTTCCGCGGTTACAGCTTTTTTAAAACGAGCGGACGCAGAAAAAAGAACAACAGCGGTTTTCGGAAAAAGATGGATAAAAAACTTTTTTAAAAACATCGGTAATATTAACCATACTCTTTTATACAGACAGATGAAAAACCCCGTTATTATTACAGGCTCCGGTCCCAGCCTTGAACAAGCTCTGCCTGTCATTCAAAAAGCGCAAGATAACTGCCTTATCATTGCCGCGTCTTCCTCTGTTTTAGCGTTATCATCGGCGGGTATAACGGCGGATATAGTTATCGCCACAGACGGCGGCAGTTGGGCGTTAAAACACATTTACCCCTTTTACAGAAATAAAAACGCGTCCGCACTTGCCGTGAACCTATGCGCCGCCCTGCCCTCTCAATGCGCAAATACAGCGCAGTTAATTTTAAATGACGGCAGTTTTTGGCAGAATATCGTTCTTCACGAGCTTGCCCTGCCGTCTGTAATTATTCCGCAAAGAGGCACTGTAACAGCCACTGCCGTGGAGCTTGCATTTACTCTTTCAAGCGGCAATGTCTACCTTGCCGGATTGGATTTCTCCGTAAACGACATAAGAACCCACGCAAGACCTTATGCTTTTGATAACTTATTTTACGGCAAGGCAAACCGTTTTATTCCCTTTTACTCGGAAAGCTATTCGCGTTCAAGACTGATGCACGGCGGCGGAAGCATGGATATATACGCGTCATGGTTTAAGGAACAGTTAAGCAAGTGGCCGAAACGGATATTTTCCATTGGCGGCAATAAAATTTTTGAACACGGAGAGCCCTCGGCGCAGGGCGGGTTGAAAAAGACTGATGATTTTTTTAAAGCTTCCAAAGTTGAAAACTCAAATAATTTTTGCAAGAGAGGAATACAAGCTATTCTTGACGCGTTAAAAAATCCTGAATACTCGCAAAATATAAAAAAGGAACTTAATTCCCTGCTTTTTACAGGCGGAAATGAAGCAACGGATTCGGAATTGGAAACCGTATTAAAAGAAACTTGTATAAAGGCATTACATGAATAACACCCATTATACATTTTTAACATCGCGCTCAGGGGAAATAGTACCCGCAATTATCGATAAAGACGGCTCATCCCGCCCATTACACTCAACGATTGATCCAATCCGTGAAGCCGAACGTCTTGTATCAACTATTCCGCAAGATACGGGCTTTGTGATTTTTTTGGGTCTTGGCGGCGGCTTTGCTCCGCAGATTGCCCTCGCTGAAACATCAGTGCAAATTATCGCCATAGATTTTGACAAAGATGGTATCAAAGAAATTTTATCTTCAAAAGATTATTCTCCGCTTTTAAACAATTCCCGTTTCAGTCTTTTAACCGATTTCACTCTTGAAGAAATAAAAAAATACATACTTGAACACTACAACCCCTCTCTGCACGGCGGCATTAAAGTAATCCCCTTGCGTACAAGAACAGAGCGCGATGAAAGGTTTAACAAAGCCGCAGACGTTATTCAGGAAGCGGTAAACGAAACGGCCGCCGATTTCAGCGTTCAGGCGCATTTCGGTCTGCGCTGGTTCTCCAACATTATACGCAACATAAAAACAGCGCAAACAGCGGACAAGTCTTTCATCGCTAAAAAAATTGACAAAGCGGCGATTGTTGCGGCGGGTCCTTCACTGGACGGGCAATTAACCGCTCTTGCGGAACATAAATCAAAGGGCGTTTTTATTATCTGCTCCGATACCGCATTGCCTGTCCTCTTGCGCAATAACATTGAACCGGACGCGGTAGTTTCCATTGACTGCCAGCACATCAGCCACTATCATTTTTTTGGTTGTAATATACGCAATATTCCGCTTATTCTGGACATCGCAAGCCCTCCCCTGCTTTCCCGCTTTTCAACATTGCCTGTCTTTTTTTCAAGCGGACACCCTCTCGCGCTGTACATTTCCCGTTACTGGCGATCCATGCCTTTGCTTGACACATCAGGCGGCAATGTTACCTACGCCTGCCTATCCCTTGCTGAGACGCTCGGCGCAAACTGTATAACGCTCTTCGGCGCGGATTTCTCTTATGTACGCTCTCAATCTTACGCAAGAGGAACATACGTCTACCCCTACTTTAACCGAAGGCAGACACGCCTAGCCCCCGCGGAAGCGCAAATGTCGGCGTTTTTGTACCGCGCCCCATTTCTGCCGCAAGAGAATAAAAACCAAATTTACCATGAAACATCGTCGCTTCGCTTTTACAGAACAAAACTGGAAGAAAAAGCGGCAAGCATGGATGCGCAAATCTGCGCCTTTCAGGGACAAGGCGCTCCCATTAACCTGACAAACAAATTTGCACATAACGCAAATAAAAATTATTCTATCGGCGCGGCAGAAGACCAAACAAAAAGCGGTATAGAGTTCTTGGAACAGTACCGCGGCGATATAGCCGCTCTGCCTGAAAGCGGATTAAATGAAAAACAAAGGCAAATTTTTACAACGCTTTTACCAACAGCCGCCGCGTTAAAACACAGAGGCGCGAACAATAAATCAGCCGCAGAGTTAATTGAAGCGGCAAAAAATCATTGCATTAAACAGATTGATAAGATACTTGGTTAACCACAAATCAAGAGGAAGAAATTATTTACATCCCATTGAACAACTTGCGCAGTCTGACGGACTGCATGTGAAGGCGTTACCGTTGAAGGGGATAACCGTAAATCCTTCGTTAAGGGAAACTGTTGTTTTTTCCGCGTTTTCTTCAAAGGTTACGGTATTTTTGTTATAGTCAAAATATATTTTAAGCCCTTCCGTAATCATTGTTTCATCGTCTAACGGATTTACAACTTCACGGGGAGAGAATGTTTTAAAACGCTCTCCTTCGGTTACGGCAACGCGAGCGCTTACGGTAACAAGAGCGGTAACCCTTCCCGACTCGTCAAAGACAAGCGAATTGCTGTCAGCGTTAATGCCGATAGCGTTAGGATCAAAGGCGGCGATTATACCGATAG